>SKEL01001633.1_pt1 | contig 19168 bp, 19 predicted proteins | sample 4826741 | NCBI WGS metagenome assembly SKEL01 (sample SAMN11008810, study PRJNA524170) | human gut metagenome | biome: Human fecal sample; material: Feces; isolation source: fecal sample from pouch patient p33 | host: Homo sapiens | place: Israel: Tel-Aviv | collected 2016-03-22
ATTCTTGATTTTGTTTGCAAAAATAAGAAAAATTTCGTTTCTTTGCAACTAATTTCCCAAGAGATGCGTCTAAGACATAGAAAAAATAATAAATAACAAGGTAAAACTATAAAAATATTGTTAGATATGAAGAAAGCGATATTAACATTAGCGCTCATCATGAGCATCGGAGCTACCCAGGTATCTCTGGCATCTTCGGCTCCAAAACATCGTTATCATCCAACTACCCAACAGGTGGATAAGCAGGCTGCTGCCGGACAGACAGCAGCAGCTCAGGATGATGAGGCTATTGCTGCCTATTCTGATACCACCGCAACGGATACTTCCGACTATGCTGATGTAGATGACAATGCCAACCATGCTTATCATTCCAAGTATAGTCTGGGCAACTATGATGATCCTTTCGATTTCATCGGTTCGGTATTTGGTGGCGGAGCGCTGTCGGTTATCATCATCTTCTGTATCATCTTCGGTCTGCTGTTTGTCTTTGCTCCGCTGATCATCGTGTTCTTGGTTATCAGATATCTGATTCGCCGCCACAACGACCGGATGAAGTTGGCGGAGATGGCGATGGAGAAGGGCATCAATGTTCCGGAAAGCGACCGTCCGATTGACAAACAGAGCGATGAATATCTGGTGAAGCGAGGATTGAGAAATGCCTTCCTGGGAGCTGGCTTGTGCGCCATGTTCGCATGGTGGGAGGCTGACTTCCTGGCTGGTATCGGAGCCTTGGTCTTCTTCTATGGATTGGGACAGACCCTGATAGGTTCGCTTCCAGCCATCAAGGATTGGTGGAGAAGCCGCCATGGCAATCAGGGCACAGGTTATAATGGAACTCCGGTGTAAAAATCAAACAACAGTTATTAGTTAATATATATAGTGGAAAAGTTATCCGATATTTCTCTCGTCACGAAGGTGGTGATGCTTCACGACCGCAAGTCGTTCGACTTGCTGGTCAAGAAGTATCAATCACCTGTTCGTGGGTTCTTCCTACGGCAGACGCTGGGGGATGCGCAGCTGAGTGACGACTTGGCGCAGGATACCTTTGTGAAGGCTTATACCCATCTGTCGGGTTTCAAGGGTACAGCCAGCTTCTCCACTTGGCTTTATCGTATCGCCTATAATGTGTGGTATGATTATACCCGCAGTCATAAGGAAACACAGGATATTGATACGCCGGCGGTTGCCCGGCAGAATGCGCAGGGGGTGAATACCGGACTGAAGATGGATTTGCTCAATGCCCTGCGGATATTGAGTGAGAACGAACGGACATGCATCACGCTGCAGCTGATGGATGGTCTCTCTATAGATAAGATAGCAGAAGTGACGGGAATGGCGCAAGGCACCATCAAGTCGCATCTCTCTCGTGGAAAACAGAAACTTGCAAGTTACTTAAAGCATAATGGTTATGACCGATAAAATGATAGATAATAGAAATGGTATGGAGCTTGAACCGCTGAGCGCCACCGACGATCAGCTCCTTCAGGCTTTCTTTGCCGATAACAGGATGGAGGAGATTCCGGATGATGGATTCTCTGATAGGGTGATGCAGGCATTGCCGGGTCTTGAGCCGGAAAAGACCGTGCTGTCTCTTGAGCAGGAGCAGGCTTGGGCTAAGCTTCGCCGACTGGAACATCTGTGGACGGCAGCCTGTGTGGCTGTCGGCGTAGTTGCTGCTGTGGTTTGCCAGGGATGGGAGCAGATACAGGGCTGGTTCTTCTCCATGAAGATAGATTTCCTGCTTACCGGTTCTCGTGCCCTTACCCATGTGCTTGATGCGATCATGCAGACGCAGAATCTCCTGATGATGCTCGCCGGCATTTTCGTTCTCATCATGGTTTGGGGATATAACGAAGTGGCGGATGCCAGATAAGAAAAAACTCTTTCTGCTAGTAGAAGAATGTTCTTCTGCTAATAGAAAGAGTTTTTTTATTGGGATGAAAGTTATGTTCAATAGTGTTGAACTTATGTTCAGCAGTGCTGAACTTATATTCAACACTATTGAACTTAAGTTCAGCACTGCTGAACATAGATTATGCCTAGGATGAAATACTTTTTATTCCATATCAAAGTTGGTTTTATATCCGTTGTCTTCGGATACTTTCTCTTGGCTTGGCTTTGACTTTGGCGGGTTCTGCAGATTACCTTTATTGTCGAACATCTTGTAGGTGGTACGAAGAACCGTAAACTCGGTGCGGCGGTTCAGCTGGTTGCATATCTCCTGATGCTCCCTGGTCTGCTTGAGGATGAAATCCTGGGTGAGCACATCGTCTTCCTTCAGCCAAGGATATTGCTCCGTGAGCTTCCTGCGGATTGTCTTCGGGCGTTCCTTGCCATATCCCACAGGGGTAAGGCGATCTTTTTCAATGCCGTGAGCTATGAGGTAATCCACTACCGACTGGGCGCGGCGCTGAGACAATCGCTTGTTGTACTCGCTGTTACCTTTGTAATCGCAATGGGCACTCAGTTCGATGGTTACGTGGGAATTCTCTTTCAGCAAGGCTACGAGCTTATCCAGAGCCTGGGTGCTGGCTGGCGTCAGGGTAGCTTTGTCAAAATCATAGAAGATGTTGTCGATGAGTACTGGGGCGGTGATGGAAGCCAGTGGAAACTGGAGCACGTACTCCTTGCTCTCCTTTGCCGAATCTATCCGCAACTCCTCCTTGTGGTTGAGGAATCCCTTGCAGGAAGCCATCACCAGATAATCAACCTCAGGATGGATAGGCAGCGTAAACGAACCGTCGCCCTTGACCGGCAGTTTCCTGTAGGTTCCATCGTTGCCTACTACCATCACCTGGGCGGCAGGAAGTTCGTAGCCGTCTTTTTCGTAAACCCATCCCTTCATCGTGGTGACAATCTCCGGATTATTGAAAGAATAGATATGGTCGTAGCCGCGGCCATCCTTTCTGTTGGAAGAGAAGAAGCCACGGTTGTGCGGTCCCTCGAAGGTCATTCCGAAATCATCTGCTTCTGAATTGAGGGGATAGCCGGGATGTTCTATCTTATACTGCTGGGTCTTTTCGTCTATTCGGACAATGTAGATGTCGAGACCGCCCATTCCGATATGGCCGTTACTGCTGAAATAGAGGTCGCCATTGGGGCGGAAGGTAGGGAACATCTCGTCGCCCGGCGTATTGATGGGGGCACCGAGGTTTTCCACACCTCCCAGACCTGAAGGAGTGATGCGCACACGCCAGATATCGTAACCGCCCATTCCGCCCGGCATATCGGAAACGAAATAGAGCCATTCGCCGTCAGGACTGATGGCAGGGTGAGCGTAGGTGCTCAAGGTATCCTGGGTGATTTCCAGCTTCTGAACCTTTCCCCAGGCAGCATCCGAACGGGAAGAGGTGACGATCTGGGCAAATCGGGGAGAGGCTGGATCGGTGACGCATTGGGTGAGATACATCTCCTTGCCATCGGGAGAGAAGCAGCAGGCTCCCTCATCATAGTCGGTATTCAGACCAGTGGCGATGGCTTCCGGTCTGCTCCATTTTCCCTTGTCGTCTTTTTCTGAATAGAAGATATCGCCAGCCTTGGTGCCGGTGATTCCGCTGAGTTCATCTCCCTGTGCGTCGTTGCGGGTGGAGGTGAAGTAGATCTGTTCGTATTCATCGCCCAGGAGCATCGGTGAATAATCGGCTCTTCGGGAGGTGAAGACATCCATCTTCTTTACCTGATATCTGCTACCGGCTTTTTTCCAGCCGGGAGCCATCTGGGCAGATTTCAATCCGTTCTGGGCTAGGATATTGTCGGGCATGGAATCCACGAGAATTCTGAATTCCTTTTCTGCCTGCTTGTATTCGCCGTTTTTCAGGAGCAGACGGGCGTAAGCCAGACGGTCATCGAGTGAAGCCTGGTTATAGCGGATGGCATTGCGGTAAGCATTCACAGCCTTGGGGGTAGCATTGATCTTGTTGTAGCAGCGGGCCATCTTCAAGGCAAGCTTTCCCCGGTTTTCACGCTCCTTGGGAGGCGTCTTGGTGTAGGCTTGCTTGAATTGGTCGGCAGCATCATAGTATTCGCCTAAAGAAAGGAACTTTTCTCCCTTCTTCAGGTTCTTGTCAATGCCGCAGCTTATCAGAAGGAGGCAGCAAAAGGCTGTTATGATTTGGTAATATCTAATCTGCTTCATACTGGAACAACTTAATTATTTTACTGAACTTTCGCAAGCAACTCTCCCACACGCCCTGAAAGGGCGTGCAATTGTTGCGTTGAATTACATCTGTGAGAATGGCTGGCGATATTGGCAGCCGGATTTCCAGTTGCTGCAACCATAGGCGGTCTTGCCCTTGATGATGACGCCCTTGCCGCAGAGCGGGCATGGTTTGCCTACCATTGGGTCAGCTGGAGTCTGTGATGTTGAAGCAGGCTGTGCTGCATCTTGAGTCGCTGCATCCTTTTTCTTTGCTTCTGGCTTCTTTGTTTCAGCTTTCTTTGCCGCCGTTTTCTTCTTTTCCGGTTTTTTCTTGAGATCTTCCTCCGTCATGATGGTCACTCTTCGACTGCTGTTATCCGATAGAACATCGATGACAATCTGGTTGATCTGCTCTTTCAAACCATTGATGAATTCGGCAGGGTCGTAGGTTTTGTGCTCGATGTCCCGGAGCTTCTTCTCCCAGATACCTGTCAGCTCACAGCTCTTCAGGAGTTCCTCGTGGATAGTGTCGATGAGTTCGATACCTGTAGGGGTTGCCATCAGATTCTTGCGCTGGCGGCGGATGTAGTGGCGTTTGAAGAGGGTTTCGATGATGCCGGCACGGGATGATGGACGACCGATTCCGTTCTCCTTCAAAGCAGCACGAAGTTCCTCGTCTTCCACGAATTTACCCGCTGTCTCCATCGCACGGAGCAGGGTAGCTTCGGTGTAATACTTCGGTGGAGTGGTCCATTTCTCTGTCAGGGTAGGCTGATGGTCTCCCGATTCGCCTTTCACGAAAGATGGGAGGGTTCTTTCTTCTACCACTTCCTTCTTGGCACCGTTTCCGTTTCCATCTCCTGTATTTCCACCATCGTTTCCGTTGGCATTATCAGCATCGTCATCATCGGCATTCTTCGCATCCTTGGCATAGACTACTCGCCAGCCTGGTTCCAGAATCTCCTTACCGCTCACCTTGAACTCTATTTTTTCCGGTTTTGGTCCGTCTTCGTTGATGACTTCGCCCAATACGGTGGTGGTAGAGAATTTGCAATCCGGATAGAACACGCTGATGAATCGCTTGGCGATGAGATCATAGACATTCGCCTCCATATCGGTGAGTCCGGTTGGCGGAACACCGGTTGGGATGATGGCGTGGTGGTCGGTTACCTTGCTGTTATCGAAAACCTTCTTGCTCTTAGGCAACTTCTTGCCGGTGGCTGCGAGCTGCTGGATGAGCGGCAGGTATTTCTGCTGACTGGCTATCTTTGTCTGGCTCACACCATTCAGAATCTGCGGACATTTCGGATAGATATCGTCTGTGAGAAACTGGGTATCTACACGAGGATAAGTGGTATATTTCTTCTCGTAGAGACTCTGGATGAGTTTCAGCGTAATATCGGCAGAGTAGGCAAACTTCTTGTTGCAATCCACCTGCAGTGAGGTGAGGTCGTAGAGATGAGGGGGTGCCTCGTTTCCCTTCTTCTTGCTTACATCGGTAACGGTGAAAGGTTTGCCGGCGATGGTGCTGAAAGCCTTCTCGCCTTCCTCCTTGCTGGTAAACTTGCCGCTAGTGGCTGTAAACTGGGTGTCGCGATAGATGGTGGCGAGTACCCAGTAGGGCTCGGAAACGAAGTTGTCGATTTCTTTCTGGCGGTTTACGATGAGGGCAAGGGTAGGGGTCTGCACTCGGCCGATGCTGAGCACCTGTCGATTCTGACCATATTTCAATGTATAAAGTCGGGTGGCGTTCATGCCGAGAATCCAGTCACCGATGGCACGGGAAAGTCCGGCAAGATAGAGCGACTGATATTCTCCCTGGTCTTTCAGTTCCTGAAATCCCTGCTTGATGGCTTCATCGGTCATGGATGAAATCCACAGTCTCTTGACGGGGCATTTTGCCTGCGCCTTCTGCATCACCCATCTCTGGATGAGCTCTCCTTCCTGTCCGGCGTCACCGCAGTTGATGATGCTGTCGGCAGCCTGCATCAGTTTTTCGATGGTGGCAAACTGCTTCTTGACGCCTTCATCGTTGATGAGCTTGATGCCGAAGCGCTGTGGAATCATCGGCAATGCCGAAAGGCTCCAATGTTTCCACATTGGAGTATAATCATCAGGTTCCTTCAGCTCACAAAGGTGGCCGAAAGTCCATGTTACTTGGTAACCATTACCTTCCATATAACCGTCGCGCGCCGACGTAGCCCCGATGATTCGGGCGATGTCCTTAGCCACGCTAGGTTTCTCTGCTATACAAACTATCATTCTTTATTCTAATTTCTGTTTGCAAAGGTACAATAAAATAATGAGATAGCCATCATTTCAGCTTCTTTTTCTCATGGCAGGGAATAAAAAAGCCCCATAAGGCTTGGCCCTTACAGGGCGTATTTCATATAAATCCGCGTACGATTACTGTACTCCTGCCAGCTCCTTGAACTCCTCTTCTGTCTTGCAGACACCAGAACCGAGCCCCCCAGCGCATAGGCAGAACGAATCATGATAGGGTAGCCGATGTTGCGTGCCGCAGCCACAGCCTCCTCCATGTTCTCGCAAGCGTGGCTTACTGGAACCTTGAGGTCAACCTTGTTAAGCTCCTTTACGAAGAGGTCGCGGTCTTCTGTGTTCATGCTAGCCTCTACAGAGGTACCCAGCACATCCACACCTTGCTTAGTATCTATTTAGTTTCTTGGTCAGATTACTAGGGTAAATACACTATTATGGGTTGCAAAGATACGTTAAATATCTGAATCATCCAAATTTGCGCCATTCTTTACAGTTAAATAACATCAATTATTAAAATTTCCTTTCGTGATTGTCTCATTTCTGCTATTTTTTTGTTACTTTTGCAGCGCCTACAGAAATGTAGCAGAAAGTTTCGATAATAATAAAACAATAGCTAACAAGAGTATTATAAAACAATGAAAGTCGGATTATTCGTCCCTTGTTATGTGGATGCTTTATACCCTGAAGCGGGTGTGGCTACATACAAGTTACTAAAGCACTACGGACTGGATGTCGGTTATCCCGAAAAGCAGACTTGCTGTGGTCAGCCGATGGCTAACGCGGGGTTTCAGGACAAGTCGGAGAAGGTCATAGAGACATTTGATGAACTGTTCAAGGATTACGATTATATCGTAGCTCCTTCAGCTTCATGTGCCGCTTATGTTAAGGTGTATTACCCTAAGATTCTGGAGGGTAAGCACGAGTGTATTTCATCCAAGAAGATCATGGATGTTGTGGAGTTCCTTCACGATGTGCTGAAGGTGGATCATGTGCCGGGCAAATTCCCACACGTGGTGAGTGTGCACAACAGTTGCCATGGTGTGCGGGAACTGGGCTTGTCGTCTCCATCTGAGCGACACATCAAGCCATTCAACAAGATTATCGACCTGTTGAATATGGTGGAAGGCATTACCATCCACGAGCCGGAACGCAAGGATGAGTGCTGTGGATTCGGCGGTATGTTCTCTATCGAGGAGCCTGCCGTTTCTACCCGAATGGGAGAGGATAAGATCAAGCGCCATATGGCTACGGGTGCCGAATATGTCACCGGACCGGATTCTTCCTGTCTGATGCACATGGCGGGTATTGCCAAGAAGGAGAAGATGCCGATCAAGTTTATCCATGTTGTTCAAATTTTAGCTGCAGGACTATGAGTACAGAACATTCCAAGAGAGCTGCGAAGTTTACGCAGAACGTAGAGAAGACCACCTGGCACGACGCTACCTTCTGGTCTGTTCGTCAGAAGCGAGATAAGATGGCGCAGGAACTTCCTGAGTGGGAAGACCTCCGCGAGCATGCGTCTGAAATCAAGATGCATACCATTACCCATCTTGCCGATTACCTCGATATGTTTTCCAAGAACCTGGAGAGCCGTGGGGTGAAGGTGCACTGGGCAAAGGATGCACAGGAGTTCAACGAGATTGTGCTCGGTATCCTGAAGGATCATAACGTGAAGAAGATGGTGAAGTCGAAGTCGATGCTCACCGAGGAGTGCGAGATGAATCCTTATCTGGAGAAGCACGGTATTGACGTGGTGGAGACCGACCTGGGTGAGCGCATCATCCAGCTCCTGCACCAGAAGCCAAGCCACATCGTGATGCCTGCCATCCACCTGAAGCGTGAGGAAGTGGGAAAGATGTTCGAGGAGAAGGGAATCTCCAAGGAAATCGGAAACTACGATCCTACTTATCTGACCCGCTGCGCCCGCCATCATCTCCGCGACCAGTTTATGGAAGCTGGAGCTGGTATGACCGGCTGCAACTTCGGCGTGGCTGCCACCGGCGATTGCGTGGTCTGCACCAACGAGGGTAATGCCGATATGACCACTTCCATGCCTAAGCTCCACATCGTGGCGATGGGTATCGAGAAGCTGGTTCCTGACTATAAGTCACTGGCTGTATTCCAGCGCCTGCTCTGCCGCTGCGGAACCGGTCAGCCTACCACCGCCTTTACCTCTCATTTCCGCCAGGCTCGTCCGGGTGCTGAGATGCATGTGGTTCTGGTGGATAATGGCAGAAGCGATATTCTCGCCGACAAGGACCACTGGCAGACCTTGAAGTGCATGCGCTGCGGAGCCTGCATGAACACCTGTCCGGTTTATCGCCGTTCAGGCGGATACAGTTACACCTATTTCATTCCGGGTCCTATCGGTGTGAACCTGGGAATGCTGAAGAATCCTCAGAAGTACAGCGACAATGTTTCGGCATGTACCTTGTGCTTGTCTTGCGACAATGTCTGCCCTTCCAAGGTAGGTCCTGGTTCGCAGATTTACGCTTGGCGCCAGAATCTGGAGAGATTGGGCAAGGCTAATCCTGTGAAGAAGGCGATGTCGAATGGCATGAAATATCTCTTCGATCGTCCTGCACTCTACACCACAGCCTTGAAGTTTGCGCCACTTGTCAATCTGATTCCTGAGTGCTGCACGCACTTCAGCAACTGGAATGCGTGGGGTATCGGTCACGCCAAGCCTGAGTTTGCGAAGAAGAGCTTCCACCAGCTTTGGAAAGAAGGAAAGGTAAAGTAGTGGCTAATCATAAAGTTCAAAGTTCAAATTTCAAAGTTCAATGAATAAAGAAGATTTCCTGAACAAGTTGCGTAAGAATACGCACGTTCAATTCGATATGCCTGCCGTAGATGTCAAGGGAATCCAGTATGAGGATACCTTGAAGCAGTTTATTGAGATGACTGAGTCTGTGGGTGGACACGTGATAGAGGCTGAGGCGGGCGAGAGCCTGGATGATCTGGTGAAGAAGGCTTATCCGGAGGCGAAGGTCTTTGCTTCCAACCTGCCTGAGATTACCATCGCGCAGAAGAATCCTGATACCGTGGCTGAAGCCAACGACCTGAATGGTACCGATGTGGGTATTGTACGTGGAGAAGTGGGTGTTGCCGAGAACGGCTGCGTCTGGATTCCTCAGACCATGAAGGAGAAGGCGGTGCTTTTCATCTCCGAATATCTCGTGATTTTCCTTCAGAAAGATAAGGTTGTTAACAATATGCACGAGGCTTATGCCCGTATCGAGATGGATCCGAAGTATAATTTCGGTATTTTCATCAGCGGTCCTTCCAAGACTGCCGATATTGAGCAGGCTCTGGTAATGGGTGCGCAAGCTGCCCGTGGTGTGACAGTTGTACTGTATTAAAAAATGGGCTGTTAACTGTTAACCTGTTAACTCCAATAATATAAATCCCGAAGTTCTGCCTTTTTATGAACTTCGGGATTTACTTTTCTAAATTATACTGTCCATTCATAGGTGTCGTAAACCACGCCTCTTCCTCCGTAACCTTCCTTGTGGGCGATGAGGCCCTCGTTGAGCCAGGCTCCCTGCTGTTCCGTAGAACTGCCGAAGTCCAGATAGGGATAGTCGGGGTAATCATGATACATAATCTGTTCGTAGATAGCCTCCATGGCTCCGAATTCCTTTCCCTCATCGTTGGTAGAACTGTATTGTCCATGTACCACTTGCTGGGTAATATAAAAGGTGAGGCCTCCTATAATGTGCCCGTTGCGATAAGCATTGTATTGGATGATATTCTCGGGGAATCGACTTTTCAGAAGTTCCATTTCCTGAAGCGTGTGTACCGGTTTGGCACCAAATCGCTTTTCCAGGTTCTCATTCAATACCTCCCAGAATTCCGACAGACTTGCATCTCTCACTACGGTCACTCCATTCTGATGAGCCTTCTTCAGACGGCGCAGGTGGTCTTTGCGCCAGCGCAATTTCTGCTGCATGAAGATGGTGGTGCCGATATTGCGGAGCGAAAGATGAGCCTTGCATTTCCAGAAGATGGCATAGAGATCTTCTTCTGAAGGATGGAGATGATAGATCCAGGGAATAGGACGATACTCCACCTTCTCGAAACCCTGAAGACACAGATAGACATTCAGTTCCTCAAAGAGTTGGCAGACATCTGAAATCGTGACGTGAATGTTCATGATCAGTCCGCCATAGGTGAGTCCGAAATGCGAGCAGAGGGTCTTGCCTACCTGATGGGCTGGCAGGATGGAATGGATCTTTCCCTTCTTGAAGAACAGGAGAGAATAGTCCTTGAACCTATCGGAATGGTAATCCATATAGTTGCGGTAAAAGAGAAACGTAGCGTTTCGGGCTTTTGCCACATACGCATCCCATTGCTGGCGATATTCGGGAGTGTATTTGATGATTTCAAACATGATGTCTTGCGTATTGGATAGTTTCAAGCATGATGTCTTGTGTGTTTGAGAAACTCGTCGTAATCATAGATATAATCAGCTTCTTCGTACAATTCCGAAGCCAGGACCAGACAGACCGAACCGGCTGAGAAGTTTTCCAGCGTTCGCCAGATGCCTGTGTTGACGAGTAATCCCTGACCGGGGCGGTTGAGAAGATAGGATTGCTTCCGGTTTCCATCATCCAGCGTAACCGTGAAGGAACCGCTGGCTGCGATGATTACTTCCAGGCATTCCCTGTGGGCGTGACCTCCGCGAGCAGCACCTGCCGGAATATCGTAGGTCCAGTAGGTGCGCCTGATGTGAAAGGGCACATCGGTGTTGCTTTCCGCCTGGATGGGGAAAGATGCTGAGGGATGCGCTTTGCCGAAGGAGATGATTTTACCTATTTCTTTCATGTCTCTTGTTGATTGAAAGCTTTTGCCCTTTCAGGGCGCAGGCTTGCGTCCATGAATACCCAGGGTGTTGCCCTGGGCTAAGAGCTTCTGCCCTTTCAGGGCGTGCTGCTCTATTTCTTCATATATGGGTCGGTGCCCAGGACGGTCTTTGCCAGGCGCTTTGCCTTGTCGCGGAGCGCATTCAGGTCATCGCCCTTCTCACCGTAGCAGAGCACGACACCCATGCGGCGACCTACGTGAGCCTCTGGCTTTCCGAAGATGCGGATGCGGGTGTGGTCCTCCTTCAGCGCATCGAGCATGTTGTAGTTCAATGGCTCTGTGCTTTCCTCAGGAGAGAGGATGACGGCAGAACAGCCTACGTGCTCCAAATGGATTCCGGCGATAGGCAAGCCCATCACGGCACGGAAGTGGAGCTCAAACTCGCTCAGGTTGGTGGTGTGACCGAGAGTAACCATACCTGTATCGTGTGGACGAGGACTCAGCTCAGAGAAGATTACCTCACCCTGCTTGCTCAGGAAGAACTCTACACCCCAGAGACCAGCACCGGTCAGCGCCTTGGTAACTTCGCCGGCGATGTGCTCAGCCTTCTTCAAAGCCTCCTCTGGAAGCTGGAATGGCTGCCAGCTCTCGCGGTAATCGCCGCCCTTCTGTACGTGTCCGATAGGTGGGCAGAAGAGGGTAGGGCCATCCTTCTGGGTTACGGTGAGGAGGGTGAATTCTGAATCGAAGTCGATGAATTCCTCGATGATCACTTCCTTCACGTCGCCGCGGCCTTCTTCCATCGCCTCCTTGTAAGCCTCCATCAGCTCTTCGTCGTTGTGAACATAGCTCTGACCATGACCGCTGGAACTCATCAGTGGCTTTACTACGCATGGGAAACCAATCTCATCGGCAGCGTTCTTAAACTCCTCGAAAGTCTTGGCGTAGAAATACTTGGCTGTGCGCAGACCCAGTTCTTTGGCAGCCAGGTCGCGGATGGCACGGCGGTTCATGGTGTAGTTCACGGCACGTGCCGAAGGCACAATCTGAATGCCCTCCTTCTCGAAATCGAAGAGACGCTCGGTGCGGATAGCTTCAATCTCAGGCACGATGATGTCTGGGTGATGCTTCTCAACCACAGCGGTCAATGCGTCGCCATCGAGCATTGAGAACACTTCTCGCTCGTCGGCTACCTGCATGGCTGGTGCATTGTCATACTTGTCGCAAGCGATGACGTACTGTCCTGCTCGCTTTGCGGCGATGGTAAACTCCTTGCCCAGTTCGCCTGAGCCCAAAAGCATAATCTTCTTCATTTATATGATGTTTAATATTTTATGTCCCTAAAATTAATCACTAATCACTAATAATTAATCACTAAGTCCGAACTTCTTTCTGATAAATTCTGCGATAAACTTCTCTGTCTCCTCGATTCCCAGATGACTGCTGTTGATGCAGAGGTCGTAGCTCTCGCTGTGTCCCCATTTCTTGCCGGTATAGTAATCGTAGTAAGAGGCGCGCTGCTCCTCATGGCTTTCGATAAACTTGCGGGCGGAGGCTCTGTCGATGTTCTTTCGCTTGCACACCGCCTTGATGCGGTCGTCGATGTTGGCGGTGATGAAGATGTTGATTACATTCTTGAAGTCGCGCAGCACATAGTCGGCGGTTCTGCCCACAAACACGCAGTTGCCCTCATCGGCAGCCTTTCTGATGGCGTCGCTCTGGAACTTGTACAGACCTTCCTGCGAGAAGTCGTTGTGATAGAAATTGTTATCGCTCAGGAAAGGCAGATGGGTATGAAAGAGAGACTTGAAGAATCCCTTCTGCTCATCGTTCTGCTCGAAGAATTTCTCAGAGAATCCACTCTCCTTGGCGGCAAGATTCAGCAGTTCACGGTCGTAGCACTTGCAACCGAAATCCTTCGCCAGTCTCTCGGCGATGATATGGCCGCCGCTACCTATCTGGCGACCCACGTTTATGATAATCTTGGTCATAAGCTTAAAATTTTAGCTGTTAACTGTTAACTGTTAACCATTAACTTTCATATTTTCTTTATGTTGTCTTTTCAACTTGTTCATGTACCATGACATTACGACGGCAGCAATGACTGCGGCTGAGAAGTCGGAGATAGGCATACTGTACCATACGCCATCAATATCCCATATCATCGGCAGGAAAGCCAGGAGCGGCAGAAGGATGAGCAACTGTCTCGACAGCGAGAGGAAGATGCTGATCTTCACCTTTCCGATACACTGGAAGAAGTTCGTGATGACCATCTGGAAACCGATGATCGGGAAGCAGAACATCACCACTCTGATAGCCTTGATGCCCAAGTCTATCAGATGCTTGTCGGTAGTAAACATTCTCGCACAATAGTAAGGCAGGAACATCGCTATCAGCCATCCCGTCACCATGATGGCAGTGGCAGCAATGATGCTCAGGTTCAATACACGCATCAGTCGGTCCAGCTTCTGTGCGCCGTAGTTGTATCCGGCGATAGGCTGCATTCCCTGGTTTACGCCGAACACGAACATCACGAACACCATCGCAATACCGTTGGCTATTCCGTAGGCACCCACCGAGAGGTCGCCTCCGAAACGCACCAGCTGGTTGTTGATGAAGATGACGATGATGCAGGCGCACACGTTCATCAGGAACGGCGAAATGCCGATGGAAAGGATGTTATCTACGAGCTTCCTCTTCAGTTTGTAGATTCCTTTCTTGAAGTGGAGCAGCTCGCTCTTGTTGCTGAAGAGCTTGAACTGCCACATCAGTGCCATCAGCTGCGAAAGGATGGTGGCGATGGCGGCTCCCTGTATTCCCCATTTGAACACAAGGATGAAGAGGGCATCCAGTATCACGTTCATCACCACTGTGAAGATGGTGGCGTACATCGCCTGCTTGGGCTTGCTCGCTGCTCGGAGCAGGGCGTTCATGCCGAAATACATGTGGTTCACCACATTGCCCAGTAGGATGATGACCATATACTCATGGGCATAGATGAGCGTCTGGTCGCTGGCTCCGAAGAATCTCAGGATAGGGTCGAGGAAGAGCAGACAGATGATGCTCAGTCCTATACCGATGATGAGATTCAGTGAAATCGTGTTACCCAGAATATTCTGCGCCGTGGCATAATCTTTTTGTCCCAACTTCACGCTGATGGCTGTAGATGCTCCTACGCCCACGCCGGCTCCGAAAGCGGCGGTGAGGTTCATGAAGGGGAAGGTGATGGCGAGACCTGAGATAGCCATGGCTCCCACACCCTGACCGATGAATACGCGGTCAACAATGTTGTAGAGCGAGGCGGCTGTCATCGCAATCATCGCTGGCAGGGCGTACTGAACGAGCAGCTTGCCCACCGGCTTCGTACCTAATTCTAATGTCGCTTGTTTATTTTCCATTTATATCTGTTTTTTCCTCATAGCCGCTCGTCCTGCTTCTTTCAGAAAGCAGCAGCGGCGGCTACTTGTCTGCAAAATTACAAAAAATATCTGATACCTTATTGTATATATAAGAAAAACTTGCATTTCCTGATAAAAACTTCCCTTTTCTTTTGGCATTCTCGTACAAAAACTGTACTTTTGCAGCTTAGTATAAACAATAACTATCTGATTGGGCAACAGCAGTCAGACGAGAATGTAACAATATAACAATCGTACTACCGATAAATGATGAAAAGATATTTGATGCTTTATGCATTTATTCTGTCCACCTTGACATTGTTGGCTCACGATGACAAGGTAACTGGCATTCTGGAGGCCGATATGGTGTCTTTCCCTGGTGGAAAATGTCAGATGTATCGTCTTTACCTCAAGGATAAAGACCTTGACCATACGCCCTTTTCGGTGAACCGCCCTTCGGAGTTCCTCTCCCAGCGCTCCATCGACCGACGTAAGCGCCAGGGCATTCCTGTAGATCTGACCGACCTTCCTGTGGCTCCGGCTTACGAAAAGCAGGTAGCTGAGGCAGGCATCGAGATTGTAGGAAAGAGCAAGTGGAACAATACGCTGCTCATCCGCATCCATAAGGACAAGGAGCTTCGCAAGCTGGAAGGCCTGGAATTCATCACCAAGAGGAAGAAGGTGTTCCAGGCTCCCGATTCCGTAAGTCAGCGTATGCGCTCGAATGTGCGCAATGGACTGAACGAGTGGAGTCAGGGCGATGAATTCTATGGCGCAGCTGATGCTCAGCTGAAGTCGCTGAACGGCAAAAAGCTCCACGAAAATGGCTATAGAGGCAAGGGAATGATGATAGCCGTATTCGACGGCGGATTCATGAATGCGGATAAAATTCCTGCCCTGCACAAAATCAAGCTGGCGGGTGTGAAGGATTTCGTGGTTCCTGAATCCAAGAGTGTCTTCGGAGAGATGGAACATGGCACGATGGTGCTCTCTACGATGGCTGCCAATGCGCCCGATTTCTATGTGGGTGTGGCTCCTGAGGCGCAGTATCTGCTGATAAGATGCGAGGATGAGCGTACCGAGAGCCTTGCCGAGGAGGATTACTGGGCAAGTGCGGCGGAATATGCTGACAGCTGTGGCGTGGACGTCATCAATTCTTCGCTCGGCTATCATGGCTTCGATGATTCCTCGATGGATCATCACTATTATGAGCAGGATGGCAATACCGCCCTCATCTCCCGAACCGCATCGATGTGTGCCGACAAGGGAATCGTATGCGTGAACTCTGCCGGAAACGATGGTATGGGTTCCTGGAAGAAAATCAATTTCCCTGCCGATGCCAAGGATATCCTCACGGTGGGTAGCATCAACGAACATGGCATGAATGCTGCCTTCAGTGCCGTAGGACCTACGGTGGATGGCAGAATCAAGCCTGATGTGATGGCCTTCGGAAGTCCTACCTGCGTGATTACGGGCAGGGGCAGCATCATCAATGATAATGGAACTTCGTTTTCCTCTCCGCTGGTAGCGGGTATGGTGGCTTGCCTCTGGCAGGCGCTGCCTGGCAAGACTGCCAAGCAGATCATCAAGCTCGTAAAACTGGCAGGTGATAATCAGCAGCATCCCGACAATGTCTTCGGATACGGTGTGCCGGATTTCTGGAAAGCTTATCAGACGGGAAAGGCAATCAAGTAAAGTAATGATAAAAAATCTATGTCCAATATGAAACGTTTAACTGTGACGCTCTTTGAGCTCAATTCCATGGTGAGCGAAGTCATTTCGATGTCCTTGCCCGACAGCTATTGGGTGGAAGCGGAACTCTCCGAGGCTCGCGAGGGCTATGGCGGCCACTGCTATCTGGAACTCATCCAGAAGGATGAACGCTCCAATACGCCGATAGCCAAGGCGCATGCCAACTGCTGGCGAAACCGCTGGATGCTCATCAAGCCGAATTTTGAGCGAGTGACAGGGCAGTGCATTCATGCCGGCATGAAGGTGCTGCTCAAGGTGCACGCCCAGTTCCATGAGAACTATGGTTTCTCTTGGATCGTAGATGACATCGACCCCAACTATACGATGGGCGATATGGCTCGCAAGCGGTTGGAAATCATCAATACACTGAAGGCTGAGGGCGTCTTCGAGCTGCAGAAGGAGCTGGTGCTCCCGATGTTCTGCCAGCGCATCGCCGTGATTTCGAGTGCCACGGCAGCCGGATATGGCGATTTCTGCAATCAGCTTGCCGATAATGATTACGGCTTGCAGTTCACCACCCGCCTCTTTCCTGCCACGATGCAGGGCGAGGGAGTGGAGCAGAGCATCATCGCTGCCCTGGACAGCATCAATGCCGAATATGAGGAGTTTGACTGCGTAGTCATCATCCGTGGCGGTGGTGCTACCAGCGACCTTTCCGGTTTCGACACCCTGGCGCTTGCCGAGAATGTGGCTAACTTCCCGCTGCCAATCATCACGGGTATAGGACACGAGAGGGACGAGAGTGTACTGGATATGATTTCCTTCCAGCGGGTGAAGACACCGACTGCCGCTGCCGCCTTCCTCATCAATCATCTCGCCGAGGTCTATGCCCGGGTGATGGATGCACAGGAAACCATCGTGCAGAACGTGAAGCACCGGTTGCAGGTGGAGAAGATGAGGATCGAGAGATTGAGCAGCACCATCCCCGTGCAGTTCTCGCTGGTGAAGACGAAGCAGGGGGCGTATCTCGACCGTCTGATGACTCGCATTACGTCGAATCTGCAGTCGAAGGTATCGAATGCGCAGCGCCGTTTAGAGATTCTCTCGCAGAATATTCAGCCGGTACTGGAGCGGAAGATGCTCAATGAGAGTCATCGACTGCAGCTTCTCCAGCAGCGCATCCAGGCGCAGGATCCAGATCTGCTGCTGAAGCGTGGCTACAGCATCACGCTGAAAGATGGCAAGAGCATCCGTTCTGCCTCGCAGCTGAAGGCTGGCGACATCATCGAAACGAGATTCGCCGAGGGTAATATTAAATCGGAAGTGAAATAATTCCCCGCACGCCCTGAAAGGGCAAAAGCTTTAAAATATCCACTGTTAACTGTTAACTCTGTTAACTCCAAAAACAATAAAATTATGGCAAAAGACGAAATGAAATACGAGCAAGCTGTAAGAGAGCTTGAGCAGATTGTAGAAAGAATGGAGAATGATGAACTGGATATTGATCAGCTCTCCGAGCAGTTGAAACGTGCCAAAACATTGGTGAAGCTCTGCAAGGACAAGCTCACCAAGACCGATGAGGAAATCAAAAAGCTCCTCAGCGAGGATTGATTCCGCTTCAAGGAACGGCGCAAGAACGAAAAAGTACCCATAAAATGGTAAAATAATGCCTCAAAACGGCAGAAATACGTAAAATAATAACGTTTCTACTAAATTTATCGCAAAATAGTTGCAGATTAATAGAATATTTCGTACTTTTGCATTCAAAATATTAGTAGAATATAAAAAAATAAGATGTTATGGAAGACTTAGATTGGTCTAATTTGTCATTTGGCTATCGCCAGACTGACTACAATGTTCGCTGTTACTATCGCGACGGCAAATGGGGCGAAATAGAAGTTTGCTCTGATGAGTATTTGAAATTGCACATGGCTGCCACCTGTCTGCACTATGGTCAGGAGGCATTCGAGGGTCTGAAGGCTTATCGTTGCCCAGACGGCAAGGTGCGCGTGTTCCGTATGGACGAGAACGCTGCCCGCCTGCAGAGCACATGCCGTGGTATCCTGATGCCAGAGGTGCCAACAGAGTTGTTCGAGGAGATGGTGAAGAAGGTGGTTCGCCTCAACCAGGAGTGGATTCCTACCTACGAGAGTGGTGCTACACTCTATATCCGTCCGCTTCTCATCGGTACAAGTCCTCAGGTGGGTGTGCATCCTTCTAAGGAGTATTGCTTCCTCATCTTCGTAACTCCAGTGGGTCCATACTTCAAGGGTGGATTCTCTACCAACCCATACGTCATCATCCGTGATTTCGACCGCTCTGCTCCTCTCGGAACAGGTATCTATAAGGTGGGTGGCAACTATGCTGCTTCTCTCAGAGCCAACAATATCGCTCACGAGAAGGGTTATGCATGCGAGTTCTATCTCGATGCCAAAGAGAAGAAATACATGGATGAGTGTGGTGCTGCCAACTTCTTCGGTATCAAGAATAATACATACGTTACTCCTAAGAGTACATCCATCCTCCCATCTATCACCAACAAGAGCTTGATGCAGCTGGCTGAGGATCTCGGTATGAAGGTAGAGCGTCGTCAGATTCCTGAGGATGAGTTGGATACATTCGAGGAGGCTGGTGCTTGCGGTACTGCTGCCGTTATCAGCCCTATCAGCTACATTGATGACCTGGATACAGGCAAGCGCTACAACTTCGGAGAGAAGCCAGGTCCAGTCTCTAAGCATCTGTATGATACCCTCCGTGGCATTCAGTATGGTACAGTAGAGGACAAGCACGGTTGGACAACCGTAGTTATTGAGTAAAAACCAATAAGAGATAATATTAAGTTCAGAGCACTTTG
>SKEL01001636.1_pt1 | contig 19142 bp, 10 predicted proteins | sample 4826741 | NCBI WGS metagenome assembly SKEL01 (sample SAMN11008810, study PRJNA524170) | human gut metagenome | biome: Human fecal sample; material: Feces; isolation source: fecal sample from pouch patient p33 | host: Homo sapiens | place: Israel: Tel-Aviv | collected 2016-03-22
GTTCCGACTATAATCGGAACTGAACCGTCATGCAGTAGTGCAAGGAAAAAAGATGTAGAAAGGAATAGACACTCGTTTCCACTCACAAAGATAGTCGCGGTCTTGCTTTTCATAGAGGAAATATATATAAAATGTCTCTTTCATTTTGCACAAACCAATTTATATGTTCCACTCTGTATCTCTTTCGGTTCTTTTTCGCCCGGGAGGTAAACGACAGCGGTAGTATTCACCGGAACAGACACGTTTAAAGTGAAAGTCCCATTCTCACAAGTCCAGTTCACATTAATGGTACCGTATAAAGTTTCATACGACGCTTTGACATATTTCAAATCTCCCACAGGTTGGGGAGCGATGATGAACTTTTGATAACCTTGTTTTGGAGTGGTAGAAGGACGAATACCAACCAGCGAATTAAAGAACCATTCATCAATCTGTCCCATCATAAAGTGATTCCAGGAAGAACCTTGACGGGGGTCCCACTGCTCGGTCAAAGTTGTAGCGCCGAATTTTAACTGGAAACCATATCCGGGAGCTTCTTCATGATTGAACATCTTATAAATAAGTTCATGTTCCCCATTACGCGCCAATGTCTGAATCAGATAACGGTTTCCCACATCACCGGTAGTCAAACGGTTGCCATGTGCTTCCACATCTTTTATCAGATTCGCGAATACTTTCTCATTCAAATCTGCATCCTGCATCATTTGGAGGAACAACGGAAGCGCATTACTGCATTGGCTTCCTGTACCATATTGTGCCGTATCTTTATGAAGAAAACATTTATTAAATGCAACCATTATATCCTGTGCCAACGAAGTATAATAACGAATGTCAAAGTCATTACCTACCATTCTCGCGGCTTGTACCAAATACATGACTGTCATGTAATAATGCGCAGTAGCCACCAAAGGAACGGGTGTATTCCGTGAGAATCCCGCACGGAAATCTCCGTAATCATACCAGTCTCCCAATCCGAAAGAAAGAATACCTTTATCTGCACGAGTCTTGAGATAATCCACGTAACGACGCATATTCGGATAATATTTCTTAATCAATGAATCGTCTCCATAAGTCTCATAGTACATAAAAGGGAAAATAACCAAAGAGCCACCCCACTCCGGAGATTCGGCAAAAGCATCCATACCCGGACCTTCAAAAATCACGTATTCCGGAGCAGTTGTCGGCATGGCTCCGTTGGAATGTTGTGCATCTGCCATATTCTGCATAATCTGCGGAGCGTATGCTGTCAAATCATAGTTATATAACAAACCCGGACCATTCAGATGTACCTGTTCCAGCCATCCAAGTTTCTCACGATGCGGACAATCCGTAAACACAGACTGCATATTGCTGCGAACCGCTTTCTCGATCAATCGATGGGCAGCATTAAATATCCGGTTGGATGATTCGAAAGTGGAAACTTTCCTGGCTGAATTATAGACGAAACAGGATTGAATATTCTTTAATACAGGCAATTTCTGCGGATTCTTCTGTCCTTTTAAGACAGCCCCCTCTACCTGAATATATCTAAAACCATAATAAGAGAAACGAGGGTGCCAGGTTTCATCGCCTTCCCCTTTCAGAGTGTATTCGTAATAGTGTTGACGCCCTGTCTGACGCTGATTGCAAGCACCTTCCTCTGTCAATGCTTCGGCTACAATCAAAGTTACTTTCTGACCACGTTTGCCACGTACTGTTATTTCCGGAAAGCCAGCCAAATTCTGTCCCATATCCAACACAAAAGCAGAAAGATCGACTGTTCTCTTAGTTGATACAGAAGCTGATGCAACTTGGTCCGCATTTAGTTTGGTTACCTTTTGAATATCATACCGTTCCATGATTTTCACCGGAGCCGCCATCTGTGGACGAAGTATTCCTTTAGGAGCTTCCTGTATGACTACCGGACGCCAATGACTGTCATCAAAGCCAATCTGATTCCATCCTTTCTGTTCACGACGCGCATCATAATCTTCTCCTCCATATATGCAATTGAAGGTTACCGGACTAAAATCATATTTCCAATTATTATCGGAATGAACCGTCGTACATGTTCCATCTTCGTAGTTAATAACCAGCTCAAATAAAAGTGTGGGAGGACCAAAGCTGATCTGTAATTTGCGATAACGCCCCCCCTGCACATTATAGAATCCATTCCCCAATAAGATTCCTACGACATTTTCACCACGCCGCAATTGTTCCGTCACATCGTATGTGTTATAGTAAACAGTTTTATCATAATCACTCCACAATGGGGCAAACTCACTGTTACCCACCTTTTTGCCATTCAAAGAAAACTCATAGAATCCCAGACCACAAACGTATGCCGTTGCCTCCACTATTTTCTTGCCCGGTTTACGGTTTGCACCCCCTTCTTTCGCATCTCCTACCTGGAATGTTCTTCTCAAACAAATACTTTTCTTTGCCAAAGTGTCCACTGCTTCCCAAGCAGCTTTCACTTCCGGTTTCTTCAGCTCTCCACCGTGGAACTTACGCCCTTCCGGTAAATGAGCATTTTGTCGGGTAATAGCTCCAATCCACTGCCCCGAAGATAATCTTTCGGGTACTGCCCGGAATTTCGCTTCACTGCTCCACTCGGAAGGTGTATCTGTTTCATCCCAAACACGAACGCGCCAACTATAATTAAATGAGTTATCAGGACGTATATCTGCCCCCTTTGTAGAAACTAACTGGCTCTGCGAAGAATAAACCTTCCCACTATTCCAAACGGAACGCCCTGTAAAAGCTTCCCGAATATCAATCTCATAGGCAGATTGTCGTGTCCCATTTTCCGGCGATTCCATCACCCAGCCCAAACGGGGTGAACCTTCGACCACTACCAGTCCCTCCTGCATCTCACAGGTAAGACGACTGATGGTTATATTCTTCGCCTGTACAAAACAAGACAAACAAATTAGCAATGAAAGAAGAATCTTTTTGAATTTCATTTTTCAAGTATCTTTTATTTGTTCGATAAATGAGAATTTATCGGTTAGGCTGAAAGCCTTACAATTATATATTTATTGGGGTGCCCTGAAAGGGCTTAATTACATAGCGTAGGGCAACGCCCTACGAAAAAAACACACCAGCCACAAGCCCTAAAAGGGCGGAACTGTATACAATTATGCCCTTTCAGGGCGCAAATTCAGATTGTCGTTTTTACGTAGGGCGTTGCCCTACGCTATATAATTAAGCCCTTTCAGGGCACTCCGCAAAATTATCATTTAAGTGCATTTTCACAAACGATTTTTGTCAATGTATTCGCCTGCCCTACTTCCTTACCATCTACAAAAATGCGCAATCCTTTTCCGCAATGATAGCGATCACCATTCTTATCCCAAAGAATCGTCAGATTATGACCATGATATAATACATTATCCAGGCAGAACCAATCCCACTTGTCAGCAGGAATTAAGGGGTTCACTTCAATCGTATTATCCAAACGCGGACGAAGCCCGATCAATCCTGTAATTATCAGGTCGTTGAAAGTGGAATGGTTATAATAACGGCTACGTTCCTGATCTCCTTTCAGCCAATAACCGGTCACCTCATCCAAATATTCACCAATATAGGGACGACCACGATGATACTGTGATTCCACATACAATTCCATCTGACGGAAATATACACTGTCAGACAATACAGTCTGCGGATAATTATTCATAAAGTTAGCCATTGCTGTCAATGTCTGTGCGGAAGCAAACGGCCAGATAGCACCGTCCCATTCACATTTGCCTACTCCACGTGTACGGAACTCCGGATGACGACGTTCTGCAGTTGTCAATCCATAAGGAGCAGAGAAGCCTTTTTCATCCATAATTTCTTTCCAGGCAATTTCATACTTTTGGGTGGTATCCGGCAGGTTGAAATACCAGGGAATATATCCGATTGCTTCACGCACATTCGCAGAAGAGTCCGTACGCATCGTTTCAAAAAACTGATGACGTGTATTCCACAATTCATTTTCTACCAGATTTTTCAAAGTATCCGCTCTCATGCCATATTTCATAGCCATCCCCTCATCACCGGAAAGAATTCCTATACATGAAAGTGCTTTAGCATTGCCATACATATAGCTATTGATTGTCGGCCGGGCATATTTCTTCCTCCGTCCGCCACTGATTGATTCTTCCATACCATCCTGTACGTCACCCTGCCAATACAATCCGTTCTTCAAACGGTTTGTACGTTCCCAACGCTGATATTCGGTTTCCAGATCTTTCTTCATATCCAGCAGATAGTCCTTATCACCATCTACCATGTAACGAGCCAAAACAGCATCTGCATTCCATGAGCTGAACTTATCCATTTTCTTCATCGGACCGCCATCATTGCCACGATACCATGTATGAATAATCTGATCCAAATATTTCGGATCACGCAACCAACGGCTTTCATAAATGTGATGTCCAATTGCGCAAGCAATCAAATTATATTTATCAGAATAAGAACGCTGAACGAGAAACTCGGTCATACCATAGCCAACAGGAGTCTCTTTGATATGCTTACGCAATGACCACCAACGATAATAATACATTTCTTCAAAGTTATGTTGCGGACACTCGAACAAAGGAATATTTTCCTCCATCCATTCCGAAGCCTTTGCATTGGGAATTGCCTGAACAACATTTTCGTCTTCCATGCCATTGAAACAATCTGCATAATGACTGAAGTCAGCATACTTTAAAAGAGCAGAAGACGCATCTTTATCTGCGGAAGATGTTTTCACATTGGCAATGCCATATTCAGCCAATGGATCTTGCGCACCTGCATCCGGCAGATCATAAGTCTGGTCGGCAGGAGTATCTACAGTCGGGAATGTACGAGGTATGCCAGTTCGGAATACGATTCGCTCCACAGCAGCCACGGGCGCATAGAACATACGCAGCCCTACTCTCTTGCCATCTACATATACTTGAATATTACGATCAACAGTAGAAAGGACTGCTTCTACATGATAAACCTTTCCTGCTTCATATTTCATCATATTTGCAAACCGGGAGCCGCCTTTCAATCGGAAAATGCCATCATCAGTAAGTTCCATACGAGAACAGGCTATTCCATTCTCATCCAGAAATTCAATCTGGAGTGTGCCTTTATTATTCTGGGCGGCTTTCAAATCAAATGATACTTTCAATTCTTTAGAAGCCGGAATTTTACGTTCCACTTTGGCATAATCAAACGGATCTTTATCCTGCAACTTCAACCATTGATCCTCCAAAGAAACAGGGGCCCAAACCGGAGAATAAATATTCCAGTCAGTCAGTTCCGCAATTGATTTATTTTTAGAGAAATCATCATCCGCATGTGCTGAAGCATTTATTTCCACCGGGACAGGAATACGGGAAATCCACATATCTTCCTTGTTCACACTGTAAGAAACCCACAAATCACCATCGGCAGGTACTCCATTACCTTCTTGAATACCACGCGGATATTGAGGACCGTATGATTTATAATTTCCTCCATAACGCATAGGAGTGATTTCACCATGCACCAAATTCAATGTTGTATATTCCAATCCATCTTTACTCAAAGATATAGCCAGCGGCCAACGAAATTCCGACGGATTATATACAGTAGCGTATGTACCATCACTTAAACGCTGTCCCCAAATTTTCGCGTTGCTATTGACGAAACCTTTTGCACGAAGCACAGGCTCTGCCCAAGTATGTCCGCCATCCTTACTGATAGAGGTAAGCGCATGTTTCCAAAGACTGGCAATACGTCCATCCGGCAATGTATAACAATTGAATGCTTTGTATCCTTTCTTCAGCGGGAGAATAGGATCTTCACGGTCGGCTTCTTCCACCCACTGCATCATATACAGCGGATTGTCAAGAATTTCCTGGCAAGCCTTCACAAACTCCCGATCCTTGCTTTTCTTAAAATACGGATAATCAGTATTCTTTTCATTAAATCCATGATTATAATAAATGAAATAGATCGGTCCGTAAGAACCGTCTTTCTTTATTTCACGAACCACCCGGCCAATACCGTTTCCATCATTGGGATCATCTTTTTTATCCAAAGCAACTCCATAATTTCCCATTGTAATCAGCTTGCCGGATTTAGAAACATAGAATCCGACACGCTGGTGCATAATGGCAATCAGATCTTTGGCCTGCACACCCGGACGAGACTCTTTGGTGTATCCATCGGGAACTTGATAAGGAGGAAACACAATTTCCGGATTTGTCCAGCGATATCCATCCTTCGATGTCATCAGAAAAGTCTGTGAAGGCGGTACGTGTTCGTCAGAAGGATCTGCCAGGTATTGATAGAAAAACTGTCCATTCCAATAAGCCAGCATCGGCTGATGATTATACGTCCATCCATTGCCGTTCGAAGCATCGGGATGTTCACGATTGGCACGTACCAACTGAATGTTATGTACTCCGACTACCGGAGACAGTTGTCCGTCGTGACAAGCAGGGTTCGATAATTCTTTTCCTGTATAATGAATTCTATCTTGTGCAAAGGCTGTAGTAGTCAACCAACCGGCAGCCAGTACAAAAAGAATTTTAGCAGAGTTGTTCATGATTTATTCTGATTTAAAATTGTTTCCGGGTTTATTTCTTTTCTTCCAGCAATGTTTTTACGACTGATTCCGGAGCCGTAAATATGGTTCCATGCTTATGCCCTACAGGGATGCTTACCTCTTCTGTTACATCTGTAAAGTTCCGGAAATCCTTCGTACGCATAGCGCCATATATTTTTTTCTTATATACATCAAAATAGATTAGATAATCGTCTCCCACTTTCTCTACAGACGGTCCTTCTACAAAGGATTCAGTGAAAGGTTGGGATGCGGGCGAATAAGGACCGGTCATAGAATCGGAAAAAGCGATTTTCAGATTACGTTCCGGTCGGGTGTTATCCTTGAGTACCATTACATAGTCATTCTTTGCCCGTTTCACGATAACGGCATCAATGGTACTGAATCCCGGATCATACAAAAGTTTTGCTTTCGAGACGGTTTTAAAATCTTTTGTAGTGATATAGTATAAACGATGATTATTATTCTCTTCTTCTATCCCCTTTTCGAAACGCCCGGGAACACAGGAAGCCCATACGACCATAAACTGATCGTTCTCGTCGTCATAGAAAATTTCCGGAGCCCATACATTAATAGTAGTCGGTTCGTCTGCCATTACAGGAATCATCTGTTGTTCCGACCAATGGATCAGATCTTTGGAATGTGCGTAGCCAAATCCTAAATCACCTTTCCAACTTGTAGTCCAGACCAAATGGTAGGTTCCATCCGGAGTACGTACCATCGAGGGATCCCGCATGAGCTGGTGCTGTCCCAGTTCCGGCTTTAGCCAAACTCCCGGAATACTGTCCCAATGCATTCCGTCCTCACTATATAAGTATCTCAACCCCTCATCAGCCGGTTCATGAAACGAAGTGAACATGTAGTAGTCTTTGTTCCCCCCACAAGAAGCCAGAAACAGAAGACTTATTGCGGCTAATGTATTTCTTAACTTTTTCATTTCTATATTCTATATTTGTATCTTTTATACAGAGGAGACGATAGAAAGTGTCATTTGTACTCAAATATACTAGAAGAATCAATAGATTCAAAATTTATATACGATAAAAGGGCGACTCTCCGAGCCACCCTTTCCACCATCAAACAAACTAACCATTTACAATGGGAAAGAATTTCACTTCTTTTTATAGTATCTTATTTTTTAATTATATAGAACCTCCACGGGCTTTTATACGTTTATACCATTCCTCTCGTTCTTTCTTCAGGTCATATCCACGTTTAGCCAGATAGTTGTTGATACGTCCTTTGTATTTTCCGAAAGCAGCATGTTTCTTATTCGAATTTTCTGCATCCAACGCAAATTCACGAGCCTCTATCAACCAAGCATAGATTTGAGCTTTTTCTTCTTCTTTCAAAGTAGGAATCATGTCCAGATGTGAGTCATAAGTCACTTTTACTACTCCATAAGTCATGCCATCTTTAACAGCTTCTATTTGCTTTTCATCAAGAAAGAGAGATAAATTGGCTGGAAAAGCGAAATGTGAACGATATAGTGCCGCATCTTTTTCATTTTCCGCAGCTTTCAAAGCTTCATTTTTAGCCTCACCAGTCAACCCGGATTCTTTTACTTTCTTGACTTTCGCATCCCGTACCTCATAAATATCATTTAATTCGAAGTAACGATTGGCTATGACATTGAGAACATCTTCGGCTATTTTCGCATCTGTAAGTCCGAGTTTATCAACGATCTTTTGTGACCGGCTGACAATAGACTTTACATATTCAGGATCACGATTCTCTTTATTTAAGTCGACTGTCTGCGCAGACATCCAACCGGAAATAAAAAGCAATGATAGTATCAGTATCTTTTTCATAATTACATTAATTTTCCTTTTTCAGCCAATGTATCGTAGTTGTTCTTCATATCTCTCCAATCTACTTTATGCTTTGTACTGATACCGTTGATATATTTTTCAATATTCGTATATCCGTCACCAGTACAGTCTTTATTGGCATCACTCGGGTCATTCGGATTTAATCCGTTAGCAATTTCCCATTCGTCCGGCATACCATCTTTGTCTGTATCAACATAAGGAGTACCTTTGTATTCAGGATAACCACCCATCTGGCGAATATCAGTAATAATACCCTGCTTATAAGAATCTTTCGGTAAACGACGATACTTGAACTGTCCGTCTTCTCCCATTGACTTAGGAGACAAACCTGTCAAGTCACCATAAGCGTCTTTAGGAAGTTTCTTTTCATAATAAGGAATACCCGTTCTTACTTCTTCAATCACACGTTCGTCAACAATATCACGACAAGGAATATTCGCGCCTACATGTTTCAATACATAGTCATAAGCATCTTTAGCTCCCATGATATTGATATACGGCATCTCGAACGGCTGATAGCTACGCATGTATTCAGTATATCCGTCAGTGTTCGGTTGAGTTTCAATCTGAATACCGCCATTCCAGTTATCTTTAGTTATTTCAGGATAGCCTTCCATTATATTTCCGTCGGCATATACTCGCCCATATTCTTTATGATCCAGCTTACTACGTCCTGCTTCCGGTTTCAAGATACGATGTCCCACATTGGAATCCTTAGGAGTAGCAGGTCCCGGTTTGTAGTAGTTGTTAATCATATTGAACATCGCGGTATAATCACCACCATCGGAAGAACGGTGCACCCAATTGAATACTACATTATTAACGAAATTGAATATGCCATTCCAGCCGATAGAAGGATTACGTCCGGAGTTACTAGCCCAAAGGTTACGGGCAAATGCACAGTTCTCACCACCTAACGTACTACCAAACGCATGATTGTATGTATCCAACGCTTTTGCCGAGATAGTATTTTGAATAGTTACGTTTACAGTAGGAAGTTTCAAGTCTTTGCTTTCATATTGTCCTTCACTCGGGTCGTACATGTGGCGATAGAAAGAAATGTTTTCATCCAATCCCCACGTACAGGAGCAGTGGTCGATCATTATATTACCAACAGGGTTACCTCCGAAAGAGTCATCACGATGCCATACTTTCGTTTCTCCACGACGGAAACGCATATGACGTACCACCACATCATGTGTATCTACCCAAAATGATTCTCCAGCAATACAAACACCGTCTCCCGGAGCTGTTTGTCCGGCAATAGTTACGTAAGGAGCACGGACGATAATCGGAGATTCCAGACGGATGATACCAGCAACATTAAAAACGATAATACGTGCACCGCCAGTTTCACATGCTTCACGGAAAGAACCCGGTCCACGATCATTCAGATTTGTGACAGTTATCACTTTACCTCCACGACCCCCAAAACTGTACATACCACCACCTTCAGCACCTGGAAATGAAGGGATATCAGCCTGTGGCAAATCGTACGGACGACCAGCCCAAGGAATATATGGACGTCCTTCTCTAGCTTCTTTTTGTACTATCGGCAACGCTTTTGCCCATGCTTCATCAGAGCGTTTCCGCTCTTCAGTCATCATTTTTGTATAGTTTTCTTTGGCTTCTCCAGATATTTGTGGGTATTGCGCCCATGCAACGGTCGGAGTCAACATTGTTGCAGCAAAAACTGCTAAAAGTACCTGTTTCTTCTTCATTTTTATTTGGTTTTGTGAAGTTGTTAATTCAAAAATACAATAATAAGACGAAAGAAGAAAAGATTTGTAATCAGTGATGATGATCTTTTATCAAATGCGGGGGAGAGAAACGACTTTCCAGTCTCCAATGGTCCGTGTAGTACTATCGAGAATCACTTTGCTGAAAAGTGTCTTTTTCTGCCGGTCATTTCTCTATCGGAAGAAAAAACGACGAAGGAAGGAATGTGTCACACACGAAATCCGAATAACCGGAATAGCTTGGTGTAAAAGAAAAGAGGGAATCTTAAGATTCCCTCTTTTCACATTTTCTCTTCTATTGACTGCCGTCAGAGAGCCGGATCGGGAGCTTCGCCACTGTCGCTGCCACCGGAAGGAGGAGTTACTCCACCGCCTTCATCAGGATCGGGAGCTTCACCTTCACCAGGCGTTATCGTTCCGTTGCCTCCGGAAGGCTTTGAGGGAGCCGTAATACCTTTACGACGATTATAAGCAGCTTTTGTTTCGGCTATGACTTGGTTGAGAGCAGTAAGAAACGCTGAAGCTTCCGTTATGGAGGGAGTCAGTATATTGACAGCGGTTATGTGCATCACCAAGTCATCGTAGAGTGAATCAAGCTGCGCACGCACAGTCTTTGAGTCCGCAACCGATTCTGCTGTACGAGTAACGGAACGGGCGTCTGTCAGTGCCGAATAGTTTTTATTGGCGGTTTCGAGTGCCGTTAATATGGCATCCAAATTGAGTGCCGTAACGGCGGTTTTCACGGCTTCCTTGCGGAAATCAAGCAGTAGTCCGCTGATGGCTGCCGTTTCCTCCATATTGCGCATGCGTGCCAGTCCGGTATAAGGGCGCACCGTGATTTCCAAGGTATTATATGCATCTCGTTGCGCTGCCAACGGTGAGTTTTTGGCCGCACGGACAGTAGCCAACAAATAACTGACATACGAATCGCGTTCGGCATCCAGTTTCAGTAAATCCTTTGTTTCGGCGTTGGCCGTGGAACGGTTCACTAGGTCTTCCATTTGTACCAACTTCGGCTTGATGCTGTTCACGATGTTTGTTACTGTCAGTTTGGAAATACTTCCTGCGGTGAGGAGTGTCAGCACACGATTCATGAAATTGGTGTACTCAGTGTTGTTCAGTTGTGACAGTGTGATACCGTCTGCTTTTTGATAACTTCCCATAATTTTTTCTTTCGGGATTCATACTTGTTCTATCTATCTCTGAAAAATTCGAAGTCCGGACAAGCCCGCGAAATGGTTGCTGTAAATTCGCGGACGTTTTGCATACCTGTGAAAGCATTTTTTAAAATTTGCAGGCGTTTTTCAAGCTTGCAAAAGCGATTTAAAAAGTTTTCCGGCATTTTACAAGCTTGGGAAAGCGTTTCTGGAAGTTTGCAGGCATTCAGCAGGCTTGGGGAAGCGTTTTGAGAAGTTTGCGAAGGCAAAGATAACTAAAATCAGCTGATTTAACGAACAAAAATTCACCAATTCCTGCCGTCTTCTCAAAGAAAAGAGGGAGGAACCGGTGAATTTCTATGGTTTTCGATGCCGAAGCATCCTGTGATTCATCTCCGATGTAATTATCCCTGCACCGAAATGCAAGGTTCTTATCGAAGGAAGTTGAGTTTTTTATTCAGCCAGCGGGTCAAAAGTACCGTTTGCGCCACCGTTGTTGTAATCTCCCCAGCCGATGGTTTGCAGCAATGTACTATTATTACCCTGGATACCTTGATGGAAACCAAGGATATAATACCTTGGAAGGAACGCGATATACAATGGAGAATGGCTATCATCATAAGAATCGCCTTTCTTTGTCTTACGGGTCAAATAATTTGAATAAAATTCTTTCAGCCTATCCTGTTCGCTGGCAAGATCCTTTCTCAAATCCATTGCAGCCGGACGGGTAATTCCAGCTTTTACTAACGGATCGTCGTCAACATTTGTTCCACCAATGCCACCGTTTACAGTTGTACGGAATTCAAGATTCTCGCGACGTTGTCCGTTGAGTGGCTTAAAACCAAGATATGTACATGTGTTTCCACCCCAGCCAGTCAGTTTCCAAGTAGCAGGCGCACCTTCAGGAAGTTCTATGCCGCCATCAAACAACATCCAGCGACGCATATCATCGAAACGTTTTCCTTCGTATGCCAATTCAATTTGACGTTCATACATGATAGCTGCCATACATTTAGCTTGGTCACCGTCCAAACCTGCTTCCAATCCATAATTATTTTCAGCTTTATAACCAACACGAGCACGGATTTTTTGTAATTGATCAACGGCAACTCCCATCTCACCCGCATTACATGCTGCTTCTGCATAATTAAGTAATACTTCCGCATATCTAATCTCCATATACGGCGCGGCAGAACGTGTGAATCCCCCGGACTTTTCATCATAGACATAACGGGCAATAGCATTCACATCTCTGTCATCAGAGCGTTTACGTACATAAAAACCTTTTACATCATTAAGGAGACCATCAGCGCCATAGGTCACACTGCTATTGGCTTCAATATCATCTACATAAGCTGCATCCGTATACCAGGTATAGTTCCAAAGTTCATAATCAGGACCATTGTGCGGGTATCGGTTCCCTTGTGTCGTAGGATTACCGACAAACGACCAACGAACTCCCGGGAAAGCGAATGTACGATAGAAGCGCGGATCACGATCGACGAAAGGAAATTCGCGATAATAAGGTATATCTGATTTAGTTAACGTATTGTATGTTTCACAAGTTGCAGGTATCTTGCCGTCAGACATAGGAAACATATCTACCAACATGGCGGAAGGTGTTTTGCCACCTCCTCCTCTAGCATTGTACGGCCGGATGCCATTTTCCCATGTATTATTCTTACGATAATCAGGAACTCCTTCCGTCAGCGTGTTGTGTAGCGTTACAAATACAGCTTCTTGACTCGGCACTTCAGTAAAAAGATTAGCCCAACCGGAAGCGTTCACACCGGGATTACTTTCATTAGCCAAGCCATATCCGGCAGCTGTCAGCACGTCAATAGATCTTTTTATATCATTGTAAGCCTGTGTCCAACGAGACAAATCATTGGAGCGATTAAATAACGGACTGGCATATAGTACACGTACTCGACCCAACAAAGCCACTGCTGTACCGGAAGTAACACGACCGTAATTATCACCAGACATCCATTGTCCGGCTCCCGTAAAAGGTGCTAACAATGTTTCAGCTCTCTCCAAATCGTCACAAATAAATTTGAAACAATCCTTTGCGGAAGAACGGGGAACAACAGAACTTTCAACAGGTTCCTGTACTTCCGTAATGATGGGCACACCACCATACCATTTCACCAAATTATAATAGCACCATGCACGAAAGAAGTAAACCTGCCCTAACAACTCATTCTTTTCTTCCTGCGAAAGCGTGCTTCCTTCAATGCCTGCAATGACATCATTAATATTACGAATACGTCCATAAGCGGAAGTTATAGGATCACCTTTCGTTCCTTCAAAGTAATCAGGTACAGGATTATTTCCGGTTTGATAAGTCAACGGCTTGAGTGGATCGACAAAAGCACTGAATCCACTATATTCTTCAGTCGACTTAGATTGGTCGTCTGCTAAACCGGTACTGTTATACATTGAACTGGGAGTAGCCTTAGGATCTGGCAGACATACTCTATAAACATCTGCTACACGTCCCAGTGCACCACTCCAATAATTATAAGCATCGGCAGTAGTGCTGTCAAAGTTCTGCTTGTCTTGCATGAACTGGTCGCTACAAGAAGTAAACGCAGTCATCGCCCAAAAAGCTACGCTGATACGGAATATATTTTTTCTTTTCATTTTACTGTTCTTTTAGAATGTTAAATTAACACCAATCGTGAATTTACGCAGGGTAGGATAATTCCCATAAGTAGTCATCGGATCAATAAAATTATCCGGATAAGGATTATAGAAACTTAATAGATTCTGTCCTGTAATGTTAAAACGGCAACTTTCGATACCTATCATTTTTGTATATTTTGACGGTATACGGTAAGCTAATGTAACGCGATTCAGTTTGACACGTGTTCCGCTTACTCTCCAGAAAGAAGAAGTTACTGCATTCACGCTGCCCCATCTCAAGTTCGGATATTTTCCATTGCGATTGGCTTTCACCACTACATTACCTGCTGCATCTACTACGTCGTTATACACAAACATATTGTCTGTAGTCCAGAACGAAGGCATATTTGCATATTCCAAATCATTATACTTATTAGCCGATGTTCCTTGGTTTCCTAAAGAAATTGCATCATCAGGCAAGAAACTATAACCACCCCAGCTCGCATTAAACTGAGCTGTCAAAGAAAGCCCCTTCCATTCTGCGTTCAGGTTCATTGTCATGCTGTAAGGATTGCTTCGATTAGATAACCGTACTTGGTCATCTTCAGAGCTAACCACACCATCCGGTCCGGCGTATGTACCATCATCTTGTCTGGCTCCACGCACGTCTTTATAAATCAACATACCCGGTTTTACATCTTCTTTAACGTTACCCATATAGGAAGTAATATTGTACTTGGCAAAATACTCGTCAATATCCTGATAGCTGCGGAACATACCGATACACTGCATACCCCAGATGCCTTGATCCAAACGATCACCCTTCTTATAGCTCTTATAAGTAGGCTTCTGATCCCAGTCTCTTACCAAAATCTCATTATCACTATACCCGGTGTTCAACTGAATTTTATACTTAAAATCCTTACCTATCTTGTCTCTCCATGTAGCAGACAGTTCGACACCATAAGTATTCAATTCTCCATAATTCACTTTCGCAGAATTAGCTCCCACTGTAGATGGAACAGAGGCATTATAACTAAGCAACATCTCACGGTTCCATTCATAGTAAGCGTCAATATTGAATGATAAACGATTATCGAGAACATTGAAATCAAGCCCCAAATTACCTTTATAAGATTTATCCCAATGAGCATCCCGATTGATTGCTGCATTGTTTTTATTCATTGTGAGGTGACTACCGGCATTGGCCTCTGTACTAGTGCCAAATACTGGCCCTTTATCCTTATCTGTTCCGTAAGTCTGCAACCATTGCCATGCTGTTGTATTATCACGACCGGTCAAACCAAAAGATGCACGCAACTTTAAGTAATCAATCCATGTAACGTTCTTAGTAAACCATTCTTCTTGTGAAACCACCCAACCAGCAGATACTGACGGGAAAAATCCCCAATAATTTTCAGGAGCAAACTTGGTGGAAGAATCCGAACGAAGCAGGAACTCCAGTAAATATTTGTTATCATAAGAATAATTCAAACGACCGATATAAGATAAATTACCCGACTCAAAACGAGTGAATTCTGTACTAGGAGTACTATTCCAGTCTACCGAATTAGATTGTCCTGTCGTAAATTCGTATGGGTTAGTAACCATACCGTACAAATATTCTGTTTCTGATTCAGACTTTTCAATGGAGAATAAACCTCCTACAGAATGTAGTCCGAAATCCCTATTATATGCTGCAGTAAAGTTCATCTGATAGTTATCCGAACGAGTCATGGAACGAGACAAATATCCAGTAATATCACTTGTACTGGAGTTAACCACCGGTTTTCCACTATTTGCCAAATAAAAACTAGTATTTTCAAATGCACTGTTATCCGCTCCTTCAATTGGAGTATACAAATGTTCTCCACTACCAGAACGAGTCTCCAAATAATAAAGATTATAAGAAGTACCATAATCATTTGTCTTATTCGTATTGACACTCTTCGAATAAGTAAACTTCAATTTCAGTCCTTTCAACCATTTATTCCATCCGAAATCGTATTCCAACCCGGCATTAATATTCATGTTTGATGTCATGTTTCGTTTATAGTCGCCATTATTCTGAAGTACATTGAAATTGTAATTCTGAATATTACTTACCGATGAATTAGTAGGACCGTAAGCAGCTACCGCATATTCACCCACATATTCGGGAATATAATAAGGATGTGTCAACAGCGTATTGTAATCTTTCTCTGCAGACGAACCTCCGACCTGATTCAGAGGAGTATTTTTCTTTCCATAATCACCGGAGACCTGTACATTCGCTTTTATCCACTTGCTGATTTTCACATCTACACCAGCACGGTAATTCCAACGATTGTAATCCAGCTTACCTAAGTTACCATCCTGATCAAAATAAGAAATTCCGGCAAAATAACTGGCTTTTTCAGTAGCACCGCTCAGGTTTACACTATGCTGCTGCGTCAATGCGGATTCCCAATATTTATCCAGTAAATCATAGTGCAAACTTTTCATGGCATTCAACTCATCCTGCTGAAAAATAGCTCTTAACGGATCAATACTTGTCTCCGTCGGGTCAGCCATACGTACTGCATTCCATAACTTGCCATACTCATACGCATTCAACATCTTAGGACGAGATACTTCATCTGTAATACCAAATGTTCCATTATATGAAATTTTAGGCGCACCTAACTTTCCCTTTTTTGTGGTTACCAGAATAACACCATTTGCTGCACGAGCACCGTAAACTGCTGCAGAAGCATCCTTCAAGATAGAAATACTTTCCACAACTGATGGATCTAAGTTGTTAAACGCTTCCGCACCCAAATTAGTATAAGTACTTCCCACTTTTACTTCCGTAGGATAAATGTAACCATCAATAACATACAATGGCTGCAGGTTGGTACCTCCCATTTCTTCCAACTCACCATTCTGACGAATAGTAATCGTAGCGTTTTGTCCCGGACGAGTATCACCTCCGTTTACAGAGATACCATTTGCCAAACCGCTCAATGTACTGGCCAAACTTCCACTTGAAATATCCTGAATATCATCAACGGGAACAGTGGCGATAGCACCAGTCAAATGCGCTTTCTTCTGCGTACCATAACCCACAACTACAACTTCATCCAATTGCTGCGTATCTTCCTTCAAGATGATCTTTGTCAATTTGAATGGAGCAGAAAAACGTTGTGGTACATATCCTATATAAGAGATTTCCACTTCCTTACCATCAGGAACATTCAATGTGAAATTTCCATCTAAATCCGTTATTGTTCCCACTGTTGTTCCTACAACCTTTATGGCAGCTCCAATAATAGGTTGCTCGGTCTCATCCAGCACAACTCCTTTGAATGTTTTAGTATTCTGTGCTATTGTCGGCAAAGCCATCACAAAAGCTAGAAGCAGGCTGATACTGATTCTATATATATTCTTATGTTTCATCTTTATCGTATTCTAGATTTATTATCTTTTTAATTTAACCAACGCGGGTCGCCACTACCATGAGCAAATACTTCGGGAGCACTCGGAGTAAAATCACCGTTTGCAGCATCAGCGAATCCCGGATCCACGCCATAAGCAGAATTGCTCTTATCACCATCCGCACGATTTGAAGTCTCATCCAGTGGCAATGCGCCATTGTACCAATAACAGTTATTTTCAAAAGTTGCAGCTACCTTTGTACCCTGCATTCTTATACGACGATTGAAATTTCCCGAAAATGAGTCAATAAACAAATTGTTCTTTGAAATTACCTCATTATGTGTCTGTGACCAACCATTGCCATTAAAACTCTGTCCGGAATAGGAGAGATTATAGAATGTATTGCTTATAAATGTCATCGATCCTCTTGACCAACCATCATAACTGGTTGTTTGTCCACCTCCATAACGTAAAAAACGAGAACCGTTTTGGTTATGACTATAAATCGTAGAGTTACTTATTTCGAAGTCTTTCACAATCGAACTGCTAGAGTTAAAGTTTATCAGGTCAGCAGCTTGATAGCAATCTATTACACAATTTCTGATTGCAAAATTTTGAATACCATACTTCTTTCCGTTAATGTGAACTAAGTATTTTCTAACAGCCTTGATATTGCAAGATTGAATAACCATAGGATTAGTTACTTTTCCATGATCGGTTCTCTTTGTATCCAATATCTCTTCCGGAACATCACCAAACTTTAAAAAAGCCCCATCTGTCACTACATCACAATCAAAGTTGATAAACTTCAAGGCTAATCCTCCACCACAAGTAATAATAGAAGCCGGAGCAGTGAATTTCACATTCGCATTCCCGCGTGTTTTATTTCCGCGCAACTGTACATTATTTACGCCAAAGTTCAAATCTCCTGAAATATAATACGTCCCTCCTGCTTCCAGTTCGAAAGCAACTTCTGTATCTTTTCCCGTAGTCACCGGATGTTCAGCAAAATATGTAGTCAAGTCTGTACCATTAGGAACAAGCGTTGCGGCAACAAGTGTAGACCAACTGATTTCAGTGGCGGAAACGGAAGCTGTATTATTCAACTTTTCATTCCCCAATGCTGCAATCTCAACCTTATAGTTCGTATCTTCTACCCAAGGACATACCACAGCTGTCCCGTCTACAATGCTGTCCTTCACTACAGCTACAGGATGGTCGGGGTCATCTACAATATACATAGAAAATTTGTAACCACCTGCACCCATAACAACCGACCAAGTAACTTTTACATTATTTTCAGTTGTAGCCAGTTTTTCAAAAGCCACATCCGATGCTTTCGGCGAATCCAATTGCGTATTCGTCACGCCACCGGAGAAAGTTTCTTCATCAAAACCATCTCCCGCACAAGAGCCCATAAATAAGATCATCGATAAACAAGCTATGCTCCCGACGACTTTCGTTTTAATCTTCATCATCTTACTCTTCATAGATTAAATTTTAATTTAAACAAAAATAATATATTATATCTTCAAAATCTAAAAGTTCTTTTAAGGAAAGACGTACAATCAAAAAATATGTACTCACTTAAAAGAATAAAAAAATAGATTTTGCTTTTTTTTCTCTCTATCATATTAACTATATCATAATCTCCTCCTATCTTTACTGAAACACCTTTTTCAAATACTTAATATTCGTACCATAATTCTTTTTCACGTTCCGTACGTCATCCTTGGGCTCACCCGCAATTTCTTGGGGGTAACTATTTGTAGCTTTCTTTAAAGTGATTACTTTTGTTATATGACAGAAGCAGCATTAATATCTTTAGCTCAAA
>SKEL01001646.1_pt1 | contig 19011 bp, 15 predicted proteins | sample 4826741 | NCBI WGS metagenome assembly SKEL01 (sample SAMN11008810, study PRJNA524170) | human gut metagenome | biome: Human fecal sample; material: Feces; isolation source: fecal sample from pouch patient p33 | host: Homo sapiens | place: Israel: Tel-Aviv | collected 2016-03-22
CGATTTCCCAAATCGTGCGGGCAGGCATAAAGCGCTGCCTCTACACGTTCTTTAAATCTTTGAATTGCTAAATTTTTATTTTTTTGAATCTTACGCATCCTTTATCATTCCAAGAATCCTTGCGCTTTCAGCGCATCAAGCATACCCCGGCTCATGGCTTCGTTGTCCTTTTTGGTGTAGCGGAGGTCTGTAAACACCTGCGCGAGTGTTTCCTTTTGGTTGATTTCAATGAAATGGCAGTTTTCTTCCAAAGCCTCTTTGTCGGCATAGAAGTCATTGATTTTTTCCGGCGTGTAGTCTTCAAAATGCTCGTGGTGGATGATGGCACGCAATGGCAGACGGTCTGAGAGGGCCGGCGACTCGTCAGGCCAACCCAATGTGATGGTAGCCACGGGGAACACAAGGCGGGGCAAGTGCAGCGTGTCAATGATGAGCTGTGGCATATATACCGTGGTGCCGAGAAAGCAAGTGCCTAAGCCTTCGGCTTCAGCCAGATTGCAGAACGTCTGCGTGTAGAGCAGGGCATCGGTGGCAGCATTGATGAACGAAAGGAAGTTGTCGTAGCCCGGTGTCGCCTTGCGGTTGTCAGCCCAGACGGTGGTGCGTCGAAAGTCGGCGCAGATCGTCAGCACCACGGGTGCTTCCTCTACCATAGGTTGGTTGAAATGGGCCGGAGCCAGTGCCTTTTTTCCTTCCTTGCTCCGCGTCACCACGACGCTGTACAGTTGCAGATTGCCCATTGTGGGCGTGCGCTCAGCTTCCTCAAGCAAGCGTTCGAGTAGTTGGTTGCTCACTTTGCGTTGGCTGTATTTGCGTATGGTCTTTCTTGTCTTGATGGTTTCCATTGTTGTGCTGTTTTATTACAAATAGATGTTGTCTTGTGCAAAGTTACTCCTTTATGCCGGATTGGCAAAATCTTTCTTCTTTTTCCTTTTCCGTACTCTGGCTTCCCTGTTGGTTTTAAAGCTGGTGGACGAAAGGGGGAAAAGCGATAAGGTGGTATAAAACGGAAAACTTTTTGATAATAATGGCATGAAAAGTTGTCTGTTTTGGAAATTTTAACGGATAAGATTTTTCGGTTAATATATCCGAAAAGGTTTCTTCATCTCAAAACTAATTTGTAGTTTTGCACATGTAATCTAAGCGATACAAAATGGATAATTTAAAGACGTATTCTTATGAGGAGGCCTTTGCCGCCTCTCTTAAATATTTTGGTGGCGACGAGTTGGCCGCCCGTGTGTGGGTCAACAAGTATGCGATGAAGGACAGCTTCGGCAACATCTTCGAGAAATCGCCCGAAGACATGCACCGGCGCATTGCCGGCGAGATGGCACGCATTGAGCGCAAGTATGCCAATCCGCTGTCTGAAGAAGAGATTTTCGGTTTGCTCGACCATTTTCGTTACATCGTTCCTGCCGGCAGTCCGATGACCGGCATCGGCAACAGCCATCAGGTGGCATCGCTGAGCAACTGTTTCGTGATAGGGCTCGATGGCGATGCTGACTCCTATGGTGCCATCATGCGCATTGACGAAGAGCAGGTGCAACTGATGAAGCGTCGCGGTGGAGTGGGGCACGATTTGAGCCACATCCGGCCGAAAGGAAGTCCGGTGAACAATTCGGCACTTACTTCCACCGGTCTTGTGCCCTTTATGGAGCGTTACAGCAATTCCACCCGGGAGGTGGCGCAAGATGGCAGGCGTGGTGCGCTGATGCTCTCCGTGAGCATCAAGCATCCCGACAGTGAGGCCTTTATCGACGCCAAGATGACTGAAGGTAAGGTGACGGGGGCCAATGTGAGTGTGAAGCTCGACGATGAGTTCATGCAGGCAGCCATCGACAATAGGCCCTACGTGCAGCAGTTTCCCGTCACAGGCGATGCACCTAAAGTGAAGAAAGAGATTTCGGCCAAGGCTCTTTGGGAGAAAATTGTCCACAATGCTTGGAAGAGTGCCGAGCCCGGTGTGCTCTTTTGGGACACCATTCTGCGCGAGAGCATCCCCGACTGCTATGCCGACCTTGGTTTCCGCACCGTGAGTACCAATCCCTGCGGGGAAATTCCACTCTGCCCCTACGACAGCTGTCGCCTGATCAGCATCAACCTTTATAGTTATGTGGAGCATCCCTTTACCCCCGATGCCCACTTCGACATGGACAAGTTCAAGCAGCATGCGCAGTTGGCACAGCGGCTCATGGACGACATCGTGGATCTCGAAATGGAGAAGATAGAGCTCATCATGGAGAAGATCAAGGCCGATCCGCAGAGCGAGGAGGTGAAAGGTGCCGAATATCATCTTTGGGAGAAGATCAAGCACAAGAGTAGCCTGGGCCGTCGCACGGGTGTGGGTATCACCGCCGAGGGCGACATGCTCGCAGCTATGGGCTTGCGCTATGGCACGCAGGAGGCCACCGACTTCAGTGTGGAGGTGCATAAGACACTCGCGCTCAACGCTTACGCCTCGAGCGTGCAAATGGCCAAGGAGCGTGGGGCCTTCGAAATCTTCGATGCCAAGCGGGAGGAGCACAATCCCTTCATCCTGCGGCTCAAGGATGCCGATCCGCAACTCTATGACGACATGGTGAAGTATGGCCGTCGCAACATCGCCTGCCTCACCATTGCCCCCACGGGCACCACGTCGCTCATGACCCAAACCACAAGCGGCATCGAACCCGTGTTCATGCCCGTGTATAAGCGTCGTCGCAAGGTGAATCCCAACGATACCGACGTGCATGTGGACTTTGTCGACGAGGTGGGTGACTCGTTTGAAGAGTATATTGTTTACCACCGGAAGTTTCTCGCGTGGATGCAGGCCAACGGACTTGACACCGAGAAGCGGTACACACAGGAGGAGATTGATGCGCTGGTGAGTCGGTCGCCTTATTATAAAGCTACGGCTAACGATGTGGACTGGCTGATGAAAGTGAAGATGCAGGGAGCCATACAGAAGTGGGTGGACCACTCCATCTCCGTGACGGTGAACCTACCCAATGATGTGGATGAGGCTCTTGTCAACCGACTTTACGTAGAAGCGTGGAAGAGCGGATGCAAAGGATGCACCATCTACCGTGACGGAAGCCGTTCGGGCGTGATGATTTCCGTCTCGAAGAAAGACAAGAAGAAGGAGGCTTCGGCTGCTCCTGTTGCCGAAGCCGTACCCTGCAAGCATCCGCAAGTGACGGAAGTGCGTCCCCAGACTTTGGAGTGCGATGTGGTGCGCTTCCAAAACAATAAGGAGAAATGGGTGGCTTTTGTAGGTCTGCTCGACGGTTATCCCTACGAGATATTTACCGGTCTGCAAGATGACGAGGAGGGCATTGTGCTGCCTAAGACCGTCACCAAGGGTAAGATTGTGAAGCAGTCCAATCCTGACGGCACCAAACGCTACGACTTCCAGTTTGAGAATAAGCGCGGCTATAAGACCACCGTGGAGGGCCTGAGTGAGAAGTTCAACCCCGAGTATTGGAACTATGCCAAACTCATCTCGGGCGTGTTGCGCTACCGTATGCCCATCGACCACGTGATGAAACTCGTGGGCTCGCTCCAACTCAAGGATGAGAGCATCAACACTTGGAAGAACGGAGTGGAGCGCGCACTCAAGAAATACATTGTGGACGGGACAAAGGCAAATGGGCAGAAGTGTCCTAACTGCGGTCAGGAGACTCTGGTCTATCAGGAGGGATGCCTGATATGCACCAACTGTGGTGCTTCCCGTTGCGGATAAGCCGTTTGCTCCCCCACATTGCCATGCCGGCATGAGGTCACCGGCCGTATGGCTGTAGCCGTGTGGAGAGAGCGTGTGACAACTTGATGATACCGAGATATGGAACTGAAAGAAAGTTTTATAACATTGAGCAACCTGCGGTTTCACGCTTTCCATGGCGTGTTGCCGCAGGAGCGCGTTACGGGCAATGACTATGTGGTGAGCCTCAAGATGGGGTATGACTTCTCTAAAGCGATGGACTCCGACCGGGTGGAAGATACGCTCAACTACGCTTCCGTCTTTGAGGTGGTGAGACGGGAGATGGCCGTGCCCTGCAACCTGCTCGAACGGGTGGCCGGTCGCATTGGCAGTCAGCTGTTCCGGAGCTTTCCCGCCATCGTCTCTTTGCACCTCTCCATCACCAAGGTGAATCCACCTATGGGCAGCGATTCCGACGGTGCAGGCGTGGAAGTTCACTTAATAAATGATAAAACTTAACCCCGATAGCAGGTTTTCCGGCAAATAATGACTACTTTTGTCCAATATTAAAACGATATGTATAGACGTCTATTCTTTGCATTGACCGCCTTTTTTCTGTTGGCCGCCACACCGTTGGGGGCCGCACGTCGTTTCACACTTGTCATCGACCCCGGTCACGGAGGGCACGATGCCGGTGCGATGGGGGCCATTTCAAAGGAGAAAGATATCAATCTGAATGTCGCTTTGGCTTTCGGGCGGTATGTGGAACGCAACTGTCCCGATGTCAGAGTTATTTATACGCGCAAGACTGATGTGTTTGTGCCGCTCAACGAGCGGGCGCAAATAGCCAATAGGGCCAACGCCGATCTCTTCGTCTCGGTGCATACCAACGCGTTGCCCGGGGGGAAGATAGCCCGCGGTTTCGAGACTTATACGCTGGGTATGCACCGCGCCAAGGACAATCTTGATGTGGCTATGCGTGAAAACTCGGTCATATCCATGGAGAAAGGTTATCGCCAGACCTATCAGGGGTTCAACCCCAAATCGTCGGAAAGCTACATCATGTTTGAGTTCATTCAGGGTAAGAACATGGAGCGTAGTATTGATTTGGCCCGCTACATCCAGCGTAATGTATGCGCAGGAGGAGCCCGTCCCGACAAGGGGGTGCATCAGGCAGGCTTCCTCGTGCTTCGCGAGACATCAATGCCCGGTTGCCTGATAGAGCTTGGCTTCATCACCACCCCCGATGAGGAGCGGTTTCTCAATTCCTCCGAAGGCATCAGCAGCGTGGCGGAAGCTATCTATCGGGGCTTCTTACAATATAAGAACAGGTATGATGATCGTATCACTGTGCCTTACAAGGCTGACAAACAGACCGATGTCGATGTGCCTACGGTGGTACCGCAGCAGCCGGAACCTATGCCTGCTGCCGTTCGTACAGATGTCGGAAATCCCGATCCTCGAAAGGAGATGCCGGTAGTAAAGGCAGCAGTGGATAACGTGCCTGTATTCAAAGTCCAGATTTTAGCCAGCAGTCGTGAACTGCGACCGGACGATGCGCACTTCAAGGGTGAGATGGAGGTAGACTCCTATAAAGAAGGAGACCTTGTGAAATATACCCTCGGAGCCTCCACCAACTACAATGAGATAGCCGGTTTGCGCAAGTCGGTGCTTGAGAAGTTTCCTGAAGCCTTCATTATCGCTTTCAAGGACGGGCGCAGAATGGATGTCAATGAGGCCATCCGGGAATTTAAAAACAACCGGGGCAAATGATCTATCAACTATAATTAAAGCAGATAAAGAATCAACAGCTTATGAAGTTTTTTACAAAAGAGGTTAAGATTGCACTCGTAGCCATCGTGGGAGTGGTTGTCTTTTTCTATGGGGTAAATTTCCTCAAGGGACTGACCATATTTTCCACTGCCACCACTTATTATATGACATTCGACAACTTGGAAGGCCTGGGGGCATCTACTCCGGTCTATGCCGACGGTTATAAGGTGGGCGTGGTGAAAAGCATTGAGTATGACTACTCGCGCAAGAACTCCACGCGGGTGGCTGTGGGCATCAATCAAGACATGCGCATCCCCAAAGGTTCTACGGCAGAGATTGTGAAAGACCTGATGGGAAATATCCAAGTGAACATCCTGTTGGCCAATAATCCGCGTGAACGGGTGGAGCCGGGTGGCGTGATTCCCGGCGGTGTGAATCCCGGTGCGCTGGGTGCGGTGAAAGGGATGGTTCCCGAGATAGAGAAGATGTTGCCTAAACTCGACTCCATTCTTGCCAGTCTCAACACATTGTTGGCTAATCCTGCCATCGCACAGAGTTTGGGCAACATTCAGACCACGACGGCCAATCTTGCTGTTTCTACCCAACAGCTCAACAAACTCATGGGGGGCTTGAACCGGGAGGTGCCCGGTATGTTGAGGAAGGCCAACGGGGTGTTGGACAATACCAACCGGTTGACAAACAATCTGGCAGCTGTTGACGTGCAGGAAACGATGTCGCAAGTGAATCGGACATTGGCCAACATGGAGGCCTTCACGGACAAGCTCAATTCCAATAAAGGCACTTTGGGACTCTTGATGAACGACCCCGAGCTTTACGACAATCTCAATGCCACTATGCGCAACGCCGATTCACTCATGATCAACTTCAAGGCACACCCCAAACGTTATGTCCATTTCTCGCTCTTCGGAAGAAAAGACAAGTAAACGGTTGCGTGAACGGGCGACACCGTGGCTTCAATGGATTGCAAGGACTGGGATAATAAAAGCTAAATTAAATTTAGTCTAAATAACGAATCGGGATGTTTCACGCATCCCGATTTCTTTTTAAGGCTTTCAATCAGAGCATTTTCGCCTTTGTATTTCATTGTTTCACTACCGTGTACGCGAACAAGGATTGGCGGGCCTATCTTGTTTATATTCAATAGCTTATGACTCGGTTTTGTAATCTGCTCATGTCCGTTCGGATGAGTAAGCTCTAAAGTGCCTATATATAGCGACTTAGCGATATTCACTTAAAATAAATTAAAACTTTAAATTTGCTGGTTTGGGATTTCTTTTATAAATTTGCACTTGCAAACAGAAACCGGAATAGCACCTGAACATTGAAAGCAGACCTTTTGGTGATACCCCCTCTGCTACCGTCGGGAAGCGATTTTTCCATCATGTAGAATATTGGTCGAAAGACATATTTTATAAACGATTTATAGATGAAAGTAAGTCCTAATGCTCTTTGGGACAAGAGTCTTGCGCTTATAGGCGAGAATGTCACCAAGCAGCAGTTCGTTACGTGGTTCAAGCCCATTGTCTTTGAGTCTTTTAACGAAGAGTCAAAGACTTTGCTGGTGCAGGTGCCAAGTCCGTTCGTTTACGAATACTTGGAGGAGAACTATGTGGATTTGCTCTCACGAGTGTTGAGGCGCACCTATGGCACGGGTGTCCGCTTGTCTTATCGGGTAGTGACCGACAAGGAGCATAATCTCTCGCAAGACATTGAGGCAGAACCTACCGATTTGGCTCTTAGGCCGCAGGCCAAGACGCAGGCCAACAAGTCGCCTACGGCACTTGATGCGGCTCAGCCCCAGGCACTCGACCCGCAGCTCAATCCGCATCTTACTTTCAACAATTACATTGAGGGCGACAGCAACAAACTGCCGCGTTCTATAGGCCTTTCCATCGCCGAACATCCCAACACCACCCAGTTCAACCCTATGTTTATCTACGGTCCTTCCGGCTGTGGAAAAACTCACCTTGTCAATGCTATCGGGCTCCATGCCAAGCAGCTTTACCCCCAGAAGAGGGTGCTCTACGTGAGTGCGCGCCTTTTTCAGGTGCAGTACACGAGTGCAGTGTTGCAAAATACTTTGAACGACTTCATTAAGTTCTATCAGACGATAGATCTTCTTATTGTGGATGACATACAGGAGTGGATGACGGCCACCAAAACGCAGGAGACTTTTTTCCACATCTTCAACCATCTTTTCAAAAACGGCAAGCGTATCATCTTAGCCAGCGATAGGCCACCGGTAGACTTGAAAGGGATGCCCGACCGCTTGCTGACCCGCTTCTCGTGTGGGTTGATAGCCGAGTTGGAGAAGCCTAATGTACAGTTGTGCATAGATATCTTACAGAGCAAAATACGCCGTGACGGATTGAAGATACCCGACAATGTGGTGCAGTATATTGCCGAAAATGCCAGTGGAAGTGTCCGTGGATTGGAAGGAGTCATCAACGGCTTGTTAGCTTATAGCATCACTTATAATTGTGATATCAATCTTAAGTTGGCCGAGCGCTGCATCAAGCGTGCTGTCAACATTGAGGACAAGCCTATCACGGTGGACGATATCATAGAAAAAGTGTGCAACCATTTCAATGTGACTGCTACGGCTGTAAACAGCAAGTGCCGCAAGCGCGACCTTGTGGTGGCCCGACAGGTGTCAATGTATCTGGCTCAAAAGTACACCAAGATGCCGGCATCAAGAATCGGAAAGCTGGTAGGAAACCGTGACCATTCAACGGTTATCCACAGTTGCACGCAGGTGGAGCGGAGGTTGAAAGCCGATCATGCGTTTTATGATGAAGTGACAAGTATTGAGACTTCATTCAAGCTGAAAAAATAAGGTGTATCGCCCACTCTTGGGAATTCTAAGGGTGTTTTTATTTAAAAGACTGTATGGCAAACGCTGATACCGGAAGGGGAGTTCCAGTTATCGGCGTTTACCAGTTGCGGAATATCATGTAAAGTCCGTTGGCATGGATGGTGACTTGGTCACCAAGTGCCTCATTGAGGGTGCCTTGCCAATATTCTTGGAAAGGATAGGGAGGCCAGCGCAATCCCTCACCGCTGAGTGAAGAACACGAAAGGTTGAAAATGCTTATCTGTTGCCGTGGATAGGTCTCGAAAAGGGAAGTGTCTTGCGCAATCGTGAAATTCCCATAATCGGTGATGAGAGTGGGGATGATGTGGTATTGGCGGTAATAGCGCACCATGAGTGCGATGTTGCCCAGTGTGTGGTCTTCCCGCTTGCCGGTCGTGGCAAGGTAGGCAATCTTCGCTTTGTGTGCTGTGGAGCGTAGCCTCTCCAAGGTGTAGCGTGTCGCTTTTGTCAAGTCGTTGTCGTCTTGTTCTTCTACCTGATGGAACAGGTGAGCGTATGCACTTTTCACATCATTGGGACATGAGTCTCCATCGCCGATGATGGCTGTAGGCATCAGTCCGCGGCTGATGGCCTCGCTTCCGGCACCGTCGCAGCATACAAGAGAGTGCGTGTGGTGGAGGATGGCTTGAGGAATGGCGTGGGTGGGATAGTCACCATTGGCAAGAATGGCGGCATCAAACAGTGAGTGCTCGCTGATGAGTGGGAAATAATTGCTGTTGTCGGGCATGGGCGTGTGTATGAAGATTTATCTATGGTCGAGTTGACTTTTGCGGTTGGTGCATCATTTTTCTCCATTTGAAGAAGCCCGCAATGGCTATGACCACATAGAGGGCATAGAGACCGGCCGTGAACGGGATGCCTTTGTAAACGTAGAGGGCACTCAACTCCGCATCGACCACTACCCATATCCACCATTGTTCGAGATATTTGCGGGCAAGCCACCACAGTCCGATGAAACTCAGGGCATTGCCAAAGCTGTCGAGTACGGGCACGGTGGAATTGGTCAGGTTGGACAGGATAAGATAGAGCACTCCCCATGCGATCAAAAAGAGAAGGAGAGAGGGGAGGAGCAGAGACCTTTTAACATGAGTGATGGGCATTTCCTGTGTGGTTTGGTTGCGTTTTTTGCCCCACTTCCACACGGCCAGTCCGTAGATGGCTGCCAATGCATAGTACACCTGCATACCGAAATCGGCATAGAGACCTGCATCCCAGTAAACAAACATATAGACCACGGGCATGATGATGCCCGTGATCCATAACCACACGTTTGCTTTATACTCTTGATAGACATACACAAGGCCTATCAGGGTGCCGAGTAGGTCGAGCCAATGAGCGGACAGAAATACGTGCATGCGTGTCAGAATCTCAATGTGACGTGGCCCATGGCAGTGAAGCCTGCCTGTGGCACGAACCCTATCTGATAGTAACGGTTGTCGGCAGGATGACCACTGCTTTCACTGATGGCAGAATAAACCCAGCCATTGGAGGCAAAATGACGGTCGAAGATGTTGTAAAGGTTGGCTCCGAGCACCACTTCTTTGAGCCCGATAAACTTCTTGGCCACGTTGAGGGTGTAGCTGAAGTTGACATTGGTCTGGGAGTAGCCGGGCAGTGAACGGTCTCTGCAAGCAGTGTTGTCAAGATACTGTCGGCTCACATAGTTTGTGTGCCAGACGGCTTGCAGCCCCCGATAGTGCAGGTTGAGGAAACCATTGAGAATGGCCGAAGGCGAGAAAGCGAGTGTTGAATTGTCGTAATGGATGTTGCGGACATGGTTTGTGGCATCCCAGTCTTCTGCCACTTCGTCAAAGTCTTTGATTTTGTTTCTGCTCAAGGCCGCATTGCCTTCAAGGGCAAGCCATGAGAGCGGGCTCCATCCGGCTGTAAGTTCAGCGCCCATGCGATAGGAATTCTTGATGTTGGTTGTCAGATATTCACCGATATCGCTTTTTGCCCCAGTCTGCACGAACTGGTTGGTATAATTCATGTAATAGAGGTTTACGCCTGTATGCCAGTTGTTCCCTTCATACTGATAGCCCAATTCAATGTCCATCATTCTTTCCGGCGTGGGGGCTGGGTAATTGCCATTGTTGGTGAAATTGTTGCGTTCCGGTTCGCGGTTGCTGTAAGCAATGGAAGCGTATGCCTTATGCCCATTGTCAGTGAAGCTGATACCGGCTTTCGGGTTCACGAAGTTGTAACGTTCGCTGATGTTGAGTTGCTGGTTGCGGTAGGTGCCGTCGGCATTGCGGAGGAATTTGTCGTTGAGGCCATTGGTCTTGTAGTGTACATAGCGGTATTGCAGGTCGGCAAAGACATCCCATGCACCGGCAAAGTGATAGTCGGCCTTCAGGAATCCGCTGTAATCGAATTTGGTGGCATCGGAATCGTAGTATTTGTAGTCGTTGCCGCCCTTGCGATAGAAGTTGTCCATCTCCTCATTGGCAATATAAGTGAGATAACCGAAATGTCCGCCGCGGAACTGCTGACAGTTGACGCCACCGATGACATCCCATGCTTCGTCCTTATAGTTGAGGTTGTAGATGATGCCGTATGTGTGCTGAGTCAATCCTTTCTTGCGCACGAAATCGGTCTTTTGGATCGTTTTTCCATCGGAAGTTGTGAAATCGGAAAAGCCGAACTTTTTCAGCTTGTAGTTATTTCTGAATTCCGAGTAATATCCGAAACCATAGGTATAGTGCAGTGCAAGGTTGTGGCTCCAGTGGGCGGCCGGCTGCCATACGGCCGAGAGGATATTGTGGTCTTGATAGAAGTTATCGGTGGTCTTGTTCCAATAGCTGCCATCGCGCATCTTATAGCGTTCGGTGATATAATGGCCATTGTCATCTTTGGCAAACGCTTTGCCGTCGGCGGTGTAGACCAGCGTCTCATAGAGGGTGTTGTATCTGCCCAAACCATGTTCGTACATGTCTTTGTAGGTTTTGATGCCGCTTTTTGTTCCGTATGTTCCGTCCATGAGCGAAAGATTGTCGTCACCGGCGGTCACACCGTTCCACGCCTGTCCAGTCTTCTCGAAATTGCCGATATTCTTGTAGCGTATCTGGAAGTTGCTGCCCAACCAAGTCAATCCCCCATAATAAGAGCCTGAACGGCCCGCGGTGCCGTGCAGATAGCCATTGGTGGCAGTCTCATGATAGGCTCCGTCAAAGATGAGGTGGTTCCATAGTAGGCCGGTGGAGAAAGAAGCTCCCGTATGATAGGTGTCGTATGAACCGTATGAACCGGTGAGTTCCAGACTCGGGGTGTGCGAAGAAGTGGCGGAGACCAGTGACACGGTTCCACCGAAAGCCCCGTCGCCATTGGTGGAAGTGCCGATGCCACGCTGTATCTGTGCACTGCGCAAAAGGGAAGCGTAGGAGTTCATGTTGGCCCAGAATACCGTCTGGTCTTCCGGAGAGTTGAGGGGCACTCCGTCGAATGTTACATTGATGCGCGATCCGGCAGCCCCGCGGATACGCAGGTGGGCCGTACCGGTGCCGAGTCCATTCTCTCCCCATGCCAATATTCCCGGTGTCTGTGAGAAAAGAAATGGGAGTTCCTGTCCGGTTTTAGAGAAGTTTTGTAGTTCTTGTTGTTTGATATTCGCTACGGCATAGGGAGCCTTTTTCTGTGCTTGTATGCCTTTTACCACAACATCCTGAAGTTCAACCAGCTTGAGTGTGTCTGCCGGATGCTGGGCGAGAATTGGAGTTACTGCGATAGCCAGTCCTATCAAGCAATTCAATTTCTTCATTGAAATACTTTAATTTTAATAATACCATTAAAAAAGGGATTACCTTAGTCCTTGCGCCGGCATTATCCGTATCAAGTTCAACGGGTATGATCTCAGCCTCGCCACATGACGAAGCACCCCCTTAGCTTCCATTTTGAAAGCCGATGCAAAGTTAAGGATAATCAGTGGATTGTGCAAATAATAGATTGACAATATATGTTTGCTGTGGATAGATATCTTGCCGGTAAGATTAGCTCTTTTTGTTGTTCTTCCTAAACCGATAAAAGAAAATGAAATAAAAAACAATCATACAAACACGCCTGTTGTGCTTGTATGATTGTGAACTTGAATTGATTCTTGATTGTTAACCTGTGGAAGGCGGAACTTTCCTTTTGGGAGAAGTGCTTAATAGGCAAATAAAGGATAATCCTTCATTGTGTCGTTGACTTTCTCACGTACACGGGTTATGACTTGTTCGTTCTCCGGGGCATTGAGCACTTCTTCGATGAGTTCTGCAATGAGACACATCATGTCTTCTTTTGCGCCACGGGTAGTCATGGCTGCCGATCCCAAACGTATGCCGGAGGTGAGAAATGCCGATCGGGTGTCAAATGGTACCATGTTTTTGTTTGCCGTGATGTCGGCGGCAACAAGTGCATTCTCGGCTACTTTACCGGTCAAGTCGGGATATTTGGAACGCAGGTCTACGAGCATGGAGTGGTTGTCCGTACCACCACTCACGATGCCGAACCCGCGCTTCACCAGTTCGTCGGCCAGCACGGCGGCATTTTTCTTCACTTGTAGAGCGTAGTCTTTCCATGAAGGCAGGAGATTCTCTCTGAAGCCTACGGCCTTGGCTGCGATGACATGCTCGAGCGGACCGCCTTGTGTACCGGGGAAGACGGCTGAGTTGAGCAACTGGCTCATCATCTTCACTTCACCTTTTTTGGTAGTTTCTCCCCACGGATTGGGGAAGTCTTTTCCCATGAGAATAATGCCGCCACGTGGGCCACGGAGGGTCTTGTGGGTGGTGGAGGTGACGATGTGGGCATATTTCACGGGATTTTCGAGAAGTCCGGCGGCGATAAGTCCGGCAGGATGAGCCATGTCAATCATCAGCAAGGCTCCTACAGCATCGGCTATCTTACGCATACGGGCATAGTCCCATTCACGGCTATAGGCAGAACCGCCGCCGATGATGAGCTTTGGTTTGTGTTCGAGAGCCAAGCGCTCCATCTCATCGTAGTCCACGCGACCGGTTTCTTTGTTGAGATTATAGCCTACGGGCTTGTAGAGTATGCCGGAAGTGTTGACATGACTCCCATGTGAGAGGTGTCCGCCGTGGTCAAGATTGAGCCCCATGAATGTGTCTCCGGGTTTGAGCACGGCCAACAACACAGCCGCATTGGCCTGTGCGCCGGAGTGGGGCTGTACATTGGCAAACTCTGCACCGAAAAGCTGTTTCACACGTTGGCGGGCCAGGTCTTCCACTTGGTCTACCACACCGCAACCACCGTAATAGCGTTTGCCGGGCAGTCCTTCGGCATACTTGTTTGTCAGGTAGGAACCCATGGCTTGCATGACCTCTTCGCTGACAAAATTCTCGGAGGCTATCAGTTCCATACCTTTCAGCTGGCGCTGATGTTCTTTCTCGATAAGGTCGAAAATCTCTTGATCTCTGTCCATTTTGCTGTTATTTTTTGAAATGATTATTTTGTTTCAGATGGAATGTCATGCGAGGTCCGCATTTATGCTTTTACACGTATGAGGGCTGGGGGGAGCCTCGCATATCCTTTAGCAGAGTGCTACTTTGTTGATGTCTTGCTCCTTGTCGCAGTAACGGCATTTGAGAATGCCATGAACTTTATCCACTACATTGAAAACAGTCTTCATGGGTTCGTTGTTGGTAATGCATTTGGGATTGTTGCATTTAACAATGCCGCACAGTTCGTCAGGAGTTTCCACCGTCTTCTTCTCCACTACCTCAAAATCACGTATCACACTCAGTACGATTTTTGGGGCCACCACCGACAGACGGTTGATTTCTTCGTCAGTGAACAGCTTGTCAGAGACTTTGATGATACCCTTGCGCCCGAGTTTCTTCGATGGATAGTTGTAGCCGATGGTGACAGGAGTGGTCAGGTGCTGCAAACCGAGCAGATTGGCCACTTCATAGCATTTCTCTGCGGGAATATGATCGATTACGGTGCCGTTCTCAATGGCGGCCACTAACATTTCTTTCTTGGTCATGGCTGTATGCACTATTTGATAATTGTTTGATCCTTTCTTACATCATCAAGTGTGATGCCCAGGCAATAGGAGAAAATGGCCTCGCGGGCGTAGAGTCCATTTTGTGCTTGTTGTATGTAGTAAGCATGGGGATTGTCATCCACATCGTAGGCAATTTCGTTTACCCGCGGTAGGGGATGGAGAATACGCAGATTCTCTTTTGCGCCGGCCAGCATGTCATTCTTGAGTATATACACGTTTTTCACACGCTCATATTCCATAAGGTCGCTGAAACGTTCTTTTTGTACACGCGTCATATAGAGAATGTCGGCATCGGCGATCACCTTGTCATTGAATGCGGTATATTCTTGAAACTTGATGTTGTGATCCTTGCAGTAGAGTTTATACTCTTGAGGCATGGCAAGTTCTTGAGGGGCAACAAAATGGAATGTAGGATTAAAGTGGCGCATGGCCGTGATGAGCGAGTGAACAGTTCGTCCGTATTTCAAGTCGCCCACAAGATAGATGTTGAGGTTGTCAAGCGTTCCTTGAGTCTTGTAGATGGAGTAGAGGTCGAGCAAGCATTGCGAAGGGTGCATGTGAGCACCGTCACCGGCATTGATGATGGGTACGGGAGCGATTTCACATGCATATTGGGCAGCTCCTTCGATGTGGTGGCGCATGACAATCGTATCAGCATAGTTGCTCACCATGAGAATGGTGTCTTTGAGTGTCTCGCCTTTAGTCGTGCTGGAGGTTTTGGCATCGGAAAAACCTATGACGCGGGCTCCAAGGCGGTTGGCTGCCGTTTGAAAACTAAGTTGGGTGCGGGTGGAAGGCTCAAAGAAGAGGGTTGCGACAACCTTTCCTTTCAGCAATTCCCGGTTGGGATGCTTCTCGAACTCTTGCGCCATTTCGATGAGATACATGATCTGTTCTTTCGAAAGGTCGGCAATCGTCACAAAATCATGTTTTTCCATTTATATTTTGATTGATTGTTTCGAATTCGCCTCCAAAGTTACGCATTATTTTCGGTTTAGCGTTGATAAATGGGGAAAAGTTTGTATTTTTGCATTCTAATAAAGCGGGCATCGTAAAATCCTCTTTGTTGTATTTGGCTTATACATGGTTTCTGCTTGGGCTGGATTGTGGATGGGCGTGTGCGGCAAACAAAGTGAGTGAGGCTGCATAAAGGCAAAAGGCGACAAATGGGATTTCCGCATGGTAGATAATAATAAAGGTGTGCTATTCCTTTGAGAACACGCCTAATTAAGAATATAATGAGAAAAGCTTTTATACATTTTCTGTGGGCCGTTTTTGCGGTTGTCGTTGGAGCTGCCTCTCTGGCTTTTGTTGCCATTTGGTTTGGTTGGATAGGATATATGCCCGACATAGAAGACTTGCAGAATCCCATCAACCGGTATGCCACGCAAGTCTATTCGGCTGACGGGAAAGTGATGGGCACTTGGAATCTGAACAAGGAAAACCGTATCGTGGTCTCCTATTCCAAAATTTCGCCTGATCTTGTGCATGCGCTTGTGGCAACAGAGGACGAACGCTTCTACGAGCATTCGGGCATTGATTTCTGGGCACTCGGGCGTGCTATCATCAAGCGTGGTTTGTTGGGACAGGAAAATGCCGGTGGCGGATCTACCATCACCCAGCAGTTGGCTAAGCAGCTTTATTCAAAGACGGCTCGGTCTACGGTCGAACGATTATTCCAAAAACCGATAGAGTGGGTCATTGCCATCAAACTTGAGCGCAATTACACGAAGGAGGAGATCATTGCGCTCTATCTCAACTATTTTGATTTTCTTCACAATGCCGTAGGCATCAAGACTGCGGCTAACACCTATTTCAATAAAGAACCCAAAGACCTCTCGCTAAACGAGTCGGCCACGCTTGTCGGGTTGTGCAAGAATCCTTCGCTCTTTAATCCGGTGCGTTATCCCGACCGGTGTAAGGAGCGTCGCAATGTGGTGCTTGGGCAGATGATGAAAGCGGGTTATCTTTCAAAAGCGGAGTATAACAAATTTAAAGATGAGCCATTGGTGCTCAATTTCCATCGTACTGACCATAAGGATGGTATGGCTGTCTATTTTCGTGAGTATCTGCGTCAATACATGATGGCCAAAAAGCCGGAAAGGGGAGATTATCCTTCGTGGAATCAAAATCAGTTTGTCTTCGACTCCATTGCTTGGGTATCTGATCCGCTCTATGGGTGGTGCAACAAGAACTTTAAAAAGGATGGTACGCCTTACAATGTCTACACCGATGGCTTGAAAGTCTATACGACAATCAACTCGCGTATGCAGCAATATGCCGAGGAGGCTGTCTATCAGCATGTGGCCAAGTATTTGCAGCCGGCTTTCAATAAAGAGAACAGTCGCAAACCTAATGCGCCTTACACAACAGCACTTACGCAAGCACAGATTAGGCAGATTCTCAATCGGGCGATGCTTCAGAGTGAGCGCTATCGTAACATGAAGGCTGTCGGAGCCTCCGATGAGGAGATACGCCGTGCTTTCCATACACCTACCGAAATGACTGTGTTCACCTATCATGGTGATATGGACACTACCATGTCGCCCATGGACAGCATACGATATATTAAGTCGTTCCTTAGAGCCGGATTTATGAGTTTGGACCCTAAGACAGGAGCTGTCAACGCTTATGTGGGCGGACTCGACTACAATCATTTCATGTATGATATGGTCATGCTTGGGCGTCGTCAGGTGGGATCCACCATAAAACCTTTCCTCTACTCGCTGGCTATGGAAAATGGATTCACTCCCTGTGACGTGGCCCCCAATGTGCAGCGTTCCTATCGGGTGGCAGGCAAATGGTGGACACCGCGCAATGCCAGCCGGTCGCACTATGGGGCTATGGTCACGCTCAAGTGGGGTTTGGCCCAGTCTAACAACTGGATTTCGGCTTATCTGATGAGCAAACTCAACCCACGCCAGTTTGTGTCCATGCTTCATGACTATGGCATTAACAACCCCGACATCTATCCTTCCATGGCACTTTGCTTGGGTCCTTGTGAGGTGTCGGTCGGTGAGATGGTGAGTGCCTATACGGCATTTGCGAATCATGGCATTCGGTGTGGCGCCATGTTTGTTACGCGCATCGAAGACAATGAGGGCAATGTCGTGGCCAATTTCCAACCACGTATGAGTGAGGTGATAAGTGCAGAGAGTGCCAACCGTATGATTGTCCTCTTGCGTGGGGTGGTGGAGAGTGGCACGGCCGGTCGCCTGCGCTATCGTTATAATCTTACCGGGGATATTGGAGCAAAGACGGGTACCACCAACCGCAATTCCGATGCTTGGTTTATGGGCTTTACCCCTCAGTTGGTTTCAGGCTGCTGGGTGGGTGGCGAAGATCGGGACATCCACTTTGATTCTATGACTTGGGGGCAAGGTGCTACAATGGCTCTTCCCATCTGGGCTATATATATGAAAAAGGTATATGCCGATCCAACATTGGGGTATGCCCCCGACGCGAAATTCGACCTGCCGGAAGATTATAATCCTTGTCATAAGGATGATGCCGATGTAGATGAATTCGGTATTGATGAGGTCTATGAATGATTCGTATATAAAAAATCCCTTTTCTCTTCCCTGCCTGCCACGTGTCCCTTCGGAATATTTGGCAGGCTTTTCCTTTTCCGTCTCCCTGAGCCTTTTGTCCGTGCTTCCGCCCCGGATTCTCTGCTCGTCTTTCCCTTCCGTTTTCTTTGTCCTGTTTTTTCTTTCCCTGTTTGCATTCCGCCTTTTTTCCCCTTACCTTTGCAGTGCGGGGGGGAGGCGCGCGTGCGCCTTCCCCTTTTCCTTTTCCTTCCCTTTCCTCGCCCGTCGGGGCTTCCCTGCGGTTCGGGAGTGCCCTTGCGGGTCTTCCATCCGGCCCTTCCGGCTTTCCGAGTTCGGCCCTTTTGCGTCTCCGGCGGGCCCCTTTTGCGGTGCCTTCCCGTTTCCTCCCCCTTTCCGCCCGGCATGGCCCCTTGCGCCGTGTAATCCTTTTTCGCATTTTCCAATGTTTCGCGCTGTATGCGCCCTCCGCGCCCCGCTCCGGCCCCCGTCCCGTGCCGGCGGCCCGTCCCGTGTGGGGCCCATATGGCAAGGCGCCCCGTTTCCCTCTCGCCCTCCGTTTTGTCTGTTTTTGCGAAAACTTTCCCCTTCCGGCCCAAAAAAGTCCCCGTTTTTTTTGGCCGTCCGCCTTTTTTGTGCTACCTTTGCATCCGCTTTCGCCCTCAAGCGGGCCGTGTGCCCGTGGGGGCGTCGTTCTTTGAAAGGATTTACATAAAAGACAGAGAAAAGGTAGTACAGGAATCGGGCATCCCCCTTCCGGCGCGGCCCATGCCGTGCGGTGTGGGGGTGTCCGTGTGAAAGGTGCGAACCGGAGATTCCGTTCCGGCCCGTCGGGCCGGAACGCAGGGAAAAGGTGCATTTGTCGCCGGATGGCTGCAATGAAGGGCAGGCGTTCCGGATCAGGGACAACTTCGGCATGCGGGGTGATTTGTACGGGGGCTTTTGCCTCCTTGCCTTTCCACCTTCTTGCCGTTCATCAACACTTTACAATGGAGAGTTTGATCCTGGCTCAGGATGAACGCTGGCTACAGGCTTAACACATGCAAGTCGAGGGGCAGCATGCCGGTTGCTTGCAACCGGTGATGGCGACCGGCGCACGGGTGAGTAA
>SKEL01001649.1_pt1 | contig 18995 bp, 20 predicted proteins | sample 4826741 | NCBI WGS metagenome assembly SKEL01 (sample SAMN11008810, study PRJNA524170) | human gut metagenome | biome: Human fecal sample; material: Feces; isolation source: fecal sample from pouch patient p33 | host: Homo sapiens | place: Israel: Tel-Aviv | collected 2016-03-22
AAAAAGCAAAGCCGGAAAAGGAGTTCCGGTCAACATTTCAATTCAAGGAGGAATTTATAATGAGAATTCAACACAATATTGCAGCTTTAAACTCTTACAGAAACTTAACAGGAAACAACAACGCTGTTTCAAAGAACCTGGAAAAATTATCTTCTGGTTACAGAATCAACCGTGCAGGTGATGACGCTGCCGGACTTGCTATTTCTGAGAAAATGCGTGCACAGATCACAGGTCTGAACACCGCTCAGAAAAACGCACAGGATGGTGTATCTCTGGTACAGACAGCAGAAGGTGCTATGACAGAAGTTCACTCTATGCTGAATCGTATGGTAGAACTGGCTGACCAGTCTGCAAATGGTACATATGCTGACGAAGTAGACCGTGAAAACCTGCAGAAAGAAATCTCTTCTCTGAAAGATGAGATCGATCGTATTGCTGATTCTACAAACTTCAACGGAATCAACCTGTTAGACGGATCTCTGTCTACAGGAAAACTGCCTACATTCACAGGATTGGATGGACTTACACCAACTACAATCGCTGCAACAGGAAATAAGACAGAACTTACTATTGGTAATGTAACTACTGGTGGTGTTGCTGAGGACAAAGAATATAGCCTGACATTTAACTATACAGATGCTAATGGCGCTGCAAAAGAGAAAACTATTAAATTAACTGCTAAAGATGATAAGACTTTGTTAGATGCAAATGGAAACGTATATGCACTTAAAACAGCTGGACAGGCTTCAGCAGAAGAAATGGCAAATGCATTTGCAGGTGCACTGAGCGCAGATAGTGAAGTTGGAGGACAGTTTACTGTAACAGCAAATACAGGAAAACTTTCTTTTGTTTCTAAAGAAACAGGATCAACAGGCGGTTCTAAAGTTCTTGCAGCAACAACAACATATGATGCTACATCAGCAACATTAACAGCTGCTCAGACAGCAGGTACAGATGCAAAAGTAGAATACGACTTCAAAACTATGGAAACAGACAAAGTATTTACAGTTAATGGTGAAAAATTCGTATTTGCTACAGCAGGAAAACAGTTTGATAGTGATGTAAATGTGTTGGAGACTAAGGGTGCTAATCCAGACGCAGATGAAGTTGGAAAAATGGCCGGTATGATCGCCAATAAACTGGGACTTTCTGATGAGCAGGTCAAGGATACCGGAACAAAAATTACTTTCTCTGCTTCTGCAGGAAATGGCGGTCTGACACTTCAGATCGGTGATACAGCAGATAAATTTAACCAGATGACAGTATCTGTTGGAGATATGCATGCAAAAGCTCTCGGAATCTCTGACGTTGATATCAGCACACAGGCAGGAGCAAAGGCAGCAGTTGATAAGATCAAATCTGCAATCAACTCTGTATCTTCTACTCGTGGTGATCTTGGTGCGATCCAGAACCGTCTGGAACACACAATTAACAACCTGAGTGTATCTGCTGAGAACATGACAGCAGCTGAAAGCCGTATCCGTGACGTAGACATGGCTAACGAAATGATGGCTTACACAAAGAATAACATTCTTGTACAGTCTTCACAGGCGATGCTTGCTCAGGCTAACCAGCTTCCACAGGGAGTTCTTCAGTTATTACAGTAAGAACAACTTACATAAGCACGATGTTTCCCTCGGACATAAAAATGTCCGGGGGATTTTGCTTTCTAAAGGTTTTCTAAAAATGAAAATTTCACTTCCTCTTTCTGCGTAACCGTGTTACAATACAAGAAAGCATTATTTCTGGTTTTCTAAGCGGAACTACACCGCATCTTTTGTTCTAAAATCACATCGGAAAATCTCTATGCTTTGATTTCAACTTTAAACAGCAGAGAGGTTTTAGAAGAAGGATGTCGGATTGTAGAGCCTCCTGCAGCAGATTCAATTGAAGGAGGCAGTTTTATGAACCAAACTACAGAACCCCCGGTAAACAGATTGTATAAGTCCAGGATTTTTGCCATGCTCTATCAGGATAAGAAAGAGCTGCTTGATCTGTACAATGCGATCAGCGGAAAACACTATGAGGATCCGGAACTTCTGGAGATCAACACGTTGGAAAACACAATTTACATGACGATGAGAAATGACCTGTCATTTCTGATTGATTTCCGTCTTTCCCTGTACGAGCACCAGTCTACATACAGTCCCAATCTTCCATTGCGAGATCTGTTTTATATTTCAGATTTGTATTCTGGCATGGTAAAGGATGAGAACCTGTATGGGGTAAAGCTGGTACAGATTCCGGCGCCGCAGTTCGTGATTTTTTACAATGGCATGAATGAAATGCCGGATCGAACCGTATTAAGATTGTCGGATGCATACAGCGTGAAGGAAGAAAATCCAGCATTGGAGCTGACGGCAGTGATGCTGAACATCAACCGGGGACATAATGAAAAACTGAAGGGACTATGCAAATCTCTGAAAGATTATTCCGAATATACGGCAAGAGTGCGGGAATACGCTGACACGATGCCGATTAGTGAGGCCGTAGAGCAGGCCATCTGTGAATGTATTCAGGAAGGGATTCTGGCAGAGTTTTTGAAACAAAACCGAGCGGAGGCGAAGCAAGTGAGTATCTATGAATATGATGAAGAGAAGCACATGAGACAGGAGCGGGAAACATTCTGGGAAGACGGATGGGCAGCTGGAATACGTGAAGGCGAAGAGCGTGGCAGAGAAGCTGGTAGAAAAGAAGGAAGACAGGCGGGAAAACTTGATCTTCTAAGAGAACAGATTCAAAAGAAACTCTCAAAAGGGAAATCTACTGCGGCGATTGCAGAGGAGCTAGAGATAGAAGAAGCGCTGGTATTGGAATTGGTTCAAGAGATGGAAAAGTAGAAGTATTTGGTAATTTAAAGGAAAAAAGAATCATCTAATCATTTAAAGCGAATGATTGGATGATTTTTTTCTTTAAAAGTGTACTTATCAAGACACTTGCCGGCAGTCTATTAAATACTCTTTTTACTTTATAACAATCACTGGCAGAAACAAAGCCGGAAAAGGATTTCCGGCAGGATTTTAATTCAAGGAGGAATTTTACAATGAGAATTCAGCACAATATCGCAGCATTGAACTCTTACAGAAACTTAACAGGAAACAACAATGCAGTTTCCAAGAACTTAGAGAAATTATCTTCTGGTTACAGAATTAACCGTGCCGGAGACGACGCAGCAGGACTGGCTATTTCCGAGAAGATGCGTGCACAGATCACAGGTCTGAACACAGCACAGAAGAACGCGCAGGACGGCGTATCTCTTGTACAGACAGCAGAGGGAGCATTGACAGAAGTTCACTCCATGCTGAACCGTATGGTAGAGCTGGCTGACCAGTCCGCTAACGGAACATACGACAACGCAGTAGACCGTGCAAACCTGCAGAAAGAGATCGCTTCCCTGAAAGATGAGATCGACCGTATCGCAGATTCTACCAACTTCAACGGAATCAACCTGTTAGACGGTTCTCTGTCTACAAGTACAACAGCTACACTGAAAGGTGCAACAACAGGTACAAAGGCTGCAGTTGATTTGAAATTTACATTTGCTGATCAGTTCAATGGCAAAGACATCAAGGTAAATTTAGCGAATGCAGCCGCCGCCGGAGATACGATTGAAGCAACAGTTGCTGCTGACGGCACGATCACACTGAAAATGGACGCTACTAAGGATCACTCCGCATCTGCGATCAAGGAAGCATTGGCAAATGCTAAGCTTGACGGTGTTGCACAAGAAGATAGGGCAAAAATGAGCAGTCTTCTTGCAAGCGCTACGGTAACAGGTGCAGGTACAACTGGCTTAGCTAATGGTGACGACTTCGCAGAAAAAGCAGGCACAGTGACACCAGCAAAAGGAAAGTCTTTAACACTTCAGATCGGTGATACTTCCGCAGATTTCAACCAGATGGCAGTTTCTGTTGGCGATATGCATACGGACGCTCTTGGAATCGCTGATATCAACATCAGCACACAGGTTGGAGCACAGACTGCAGTTGACAAGATCAAAACTGCGATCAACTCTGTATCTTCTACTCGTGGTGATCTTGGTGCGATCCAGAACCGTCTGGAGCACACGATCAACAACCTGAGTGTAACAGCTGAGAACATGACCGCTGCTGAAAGCCGGATCCGTGACGTAGACATGGCAAATGAGATGATGGCTTATACAAAGAACAACATCCTTGTTCAGTCTTCTCAGGCTATGCTTGCACAGGCAAACCAGCTTCCACAGGGTGTTCTTCAGTTATTACAGTAATATATACACACACCCTATTTTATCAAAAAGGCTTTCGGGGATTTCCCGGAAGTCTTTTCCTTTTCACGAAATATTCCCGCTGTTTTGTCATAAACCGTCCATCACACTCATATAATAAATTAGGAAATAGATCGTTCTAAAATATCACGTTTCCGCTTCACCAGAAAGCTGTTGACCATTATTTTTATATCCGATATAATATACCCATATCCTATATTATAGTTTCAGGAGGCACTTATATGAACCCATTAATCAATGCAGAAATTGGGATGCTCTACACAACTGATTCCCGCTTTCTTGCGAAAATAAAGTACACCCGTAATCCAGATTCCTATACATTTATTTTTTCTTCCCTCCCGGAAAGTCCACTTCCAAAGCAAGTCTATCTGATGCCCGGGGAAGCCCCGAATGACTATACTTCATTCCTTTGTACAACCACCGGTGTTTTTAACGAATTTTATGTTCCCCAGACTGATCGGACATGGTATTTAACAGAAACAGAGACTTTGGATTTACCGGATTACCGTACGGAATTCCGCATCGATCTCTCTTTTCCTCTGACCATCGTTCCACAAGGTACATCTAAAAACACAACAATTTCCGTTGTGGACATCAGCGTCGGCGGTTTGAAATTTATTACTGACCAGGAGTTTCAGGTTGATAAAACCTTTTCTTTTATATTTACAAAAGGGACTGAACCGGTTTTCATTACCGCACTCATATTGAAAAGATATCCTGCAAGAACTCCCGGCGTTTACTGTTACGGATGCCGTTTTCTGGATCTTTCCCAGCAAGCCGAATCTGTGCTTCGCGGTTTCATTTTCAAGGAAAATCTGATCCAGAGTAAATCTCACCGCCGTCTGTGATTCCGGTAAATCTACATAAGAAAAAGAGGGACATTCGCCCGACGCAACGTTTGCATAAGGCAGTCCCTCTTTTTGATCCTGATTCTGTTATTTTTTCTTAACTTCCTCGCTATGCGCTTCTTCCGCAGTTGTTTCTTCTCGTATTGCTTCTTGTGTCTCATCCGCATGTTTCGGAACATATCTTAAAAAATAAGCATAAATGTCCACGATCGTCTGGTACAATTCCGGCGGGATCTCTTTCCCCAGTTTCATCTGTGCCAGTACCGTAGCCAACGAATTATCCTCATAAACCGGAATGCCATTGTCATTCGCGATCTCAACGATCTTTTCAGCGACATATCCCATACCGGATGCAACGATCACCGGCGCAGAGTTCTGCGTCTCATCATACTTCAATGCAACTGCTTTTTGTTCCAGTGTATCATATTGTGACATTTACCATATTTCTCCTTTCATAGATCTGTGGGAACGCAGCCGACACCGGAATGGATTCTTTTCCCTGTTCTACTGCCAGATAGCGGATCTCCATTCCATTCTTTTTCAAAATGTCTGCGATCCCCTCACGGATCTCTTTTTCCTTTGGAAGCAGATTTTCCGGATAGTGAAGAAGAAGATCCATTTTCCCCTCCTCATAATAACAGAAAATATCAAAAAATCCCACTTCTTTCATGTCGAATTTCAAAAGTAATTTCACGCCGCTTTCTCCGGGCGTCTCTCCGCCGCCTGACGAATCATCCGGATCCAGCCAGATTTCCGAGAACACCGGAGTTCCATCCAGGATAAACGGAAGCGTTACATGCAGAACCGGCATATACACGCTTTCATTGATCAACATTCCATGGAGCAGCGTCATAAAATCTTCTTTATTTTCAATCCCGGCTTTTCCCTCTGCTCCCATACGGAGTAACGAAAGGAATTGCTCCGACCATTCCTCCTTGCCTGCCGCGCGGTCAAAATCAATATTCTGGAACAGTTCACGGATCTCTGCTCTGTCCATGCTTGCAAAATGTCTGCGGAACGCCGGAAAATCGGACAGCCGTTTGAACGCGTCTACCACACCGTCAAGATTACCATTCTCATAACGGGAAGTATTAAACGTCAGCAAGTTGATCAAATCCCTGATCTTGCCCAGATTCCTCGTCTCCGAAATATAATTTCCGAGAAATGGGATAATATCTGATTTCAGAAGTTTGATATTCTTCTCCATGTTCTCCTGACTATGCGGTAATAACTGCTGCGTCAGTCTTTGCAGGCCTGCCCGTTCATTTCGGAACATATAGCTTTCAATCTCTTTTAATTCCCCTTTTATGTTGGTCATGATATGCTTTCCGGAAGACATATCGTTATATTTTTTCAAAAAGTCAAGGATCCCCGCTTTGAGTTCCACACTTCCCGCTTCTTTCATCACGCCGCGCAGCAGTTCAAAAAGAGAGCCTTTCATCTTATTGGAACCATTCATCTGGCTCTTCAAAAATTCTTTTAACTTTTGCGGATCCATCTCCAACATCCCCAAAAGCATATGGATCTCTTCCGCCATGCCGGTTCCGATCCCTGCTTCGATCACGTTTCTCATTCCCGAGAACAACATTTTCGACATGATCTCGCTTGCCCGCGGGATATTTGCCAATGTACGGACAAAATTGCCAAAGTTCGATTCATAAGAAAGTCCCTGCTGAACGCCACGTTCATTCCCATATTCGGCACGACTGTCGGCTCGCACGACCTTGTCCGGATTCACCGGATTTTTGATCCCGACATCATTTTTCATCTGCGGATCCTGTTTGCTCACATTGTTCTCATACCCTGAGATTGGCGTGGAAATTTTTAAAATATTTGACATTTTTTCACCTACTCTATAATTTTCTCTTATCTTTTCACATTTGCCTGACGATATTAAAAATGTATTAAACATAAGGCGGTGCATATATTATGGATAACATGCTTGAAATGTATCTCTATGAAACAAACACTTTATTAGAACAATTGGATGAACTTTTGATAGAAGCTGAAAAAAATGAAGATTTTACAACGAACGACGTCAATGAAATCTTCCGCATCATGCATACGATCAAAGGTTCCTCTGCTATGATGGAATTCTCTCCTTTGATGGAGATCGCGCATCATATCGAGGACTTGTTCTTCTATATTCGCGAAAATGGACTTGATGCCATGAGCGAGTCCCATAAAAATGACCTGTTCAATCTGATGTTCCAGTCAACCGACGCTCTGCGCGGCGAAGTTGAAAAGCTGGAGAACGATGAACCCCTTAGTACTAATATCGACAGTGTCATTACAGATATTAATAGTTTTTTAGAAAAAATCAGCGGGAAGAACGCTTCCGCAAAAGAGACCGGAGGAGCTGCTTCTGATGCGAAGTCTTCTTCTGCGCAAAGCGGTCCGTTGTCTCCCGATTTTCTTCCGGAGGGAACTTACCCGCAGTATATCAAGATCATGTTCGAGGAAGGATGCGGCATGGAGAACCTGCGCGCATTCATGGTGATCACAGCGCTTCAGGAGATGGATATTCCATTCCTGTTTTATCCTGCTGATGTGGAAAACAACTCAGACACGATCGACTTTATACAGGAACACGGCTTTTATGTCTGCCCGGAATCCCGGGAACTGACAGAGGTTGCCGTCAATGTCATCAAGGAGATCAACAGCGTCTCTACCTTTGAAGTCCTTGATCACGCTGCGGCGTCTGCGCCGGGAGAAAACACAGCGGAAAAGCCAAAAGAACAGGTGAATGCTTCTCATCCGTCTGCCGTTTCCGCCCCTGCGTCAGGCAGCGCGTCCTCTTCCGGAACTCCTGCAAAGCAGAGTTTGATCAGCGTCAGTCTTTCCAAGCTGGACAGCCTCATGGCGATCGTCGGTGAAATCGTGATCACAGAATCTATGGTGACTTCTTCTCCCGAGATCCAGAATCTGAAACTGGACAGTTTCCTGAAGTCTACCCGACAGCTCCGCAAGCTTACCGATGACTTACAGGACATCGCGATGTCTCTTAGAATGGTTCCGGTCTCCGGTACGTTCCAGAAGATGAACCGGATCGTTCGTGACATGAAGAAGAAATTAAATAAAGACGTACGGCTTACGATCGAAGGGGAGAACACCGAGATCGATAAGAGTATCGTGGACAGTATCAGCGATCCGATCATGCACATTGTGCGTAATTCCATGGATCACGGGATCGAACCGACTACGGAAGAACGGATCGCCGCCGGAAAGCCTGCGCAGGCAGAGATCGTCCTTTCCGCAATACATACCGGAAGCGAGGTCATTATTTCCGTGCGGGACGATGGTCGCGGTATGGATACTGTAAAGATTTTGGAAAAGGCAGAGCGCAACGGTCTTCTCACAAAGCCTGCCAGCGAATATTCCCAGAAAGAGATCTTATCTCTTCTGATGATTCCCGGTTTTTCTACCAACGAGGAAGTTACCGAGTTCTCCGGTCGTGGAGTCGGCATGGATGTTGTGAAGAAGAACGTAGAATCGGTCGGCGGCATCATTTCCATCACCAGCGAACTTGGAAAAGGAAGCTGTACCACTTTGAAGATCCCGCTTACGCTCGCGATCGTAGATGGTATGGAGATTTCTGTCGGAAATTCCATCTTCACGATCCCGATCGCCAATATCCGGCAGTCTTTCAAAGCTGAGAAAGAATCCATCATTCTGGACGCCAGCGGCAATGAGATCATCAAGTGTATGGATGAGTTTTATCCGATCGTCCGGATCCATGATTTATACAATATCGAAACAGACATCACGAATATCGAAGACGGTATTCTGATCTGGGTAGAGGCGAGCGACAAATCTTACTGTCTGTTCGTAGATGAGCTGCTTGGAGAACAACAGGTTGTTGTAAAACCGCTTCCTGCTTACTTGAACAATTTCAACATCAAAGATTCCGGGATCAGCGGTTGTACGATCCTGGGCGACGGCAACATCAGTATCATACTGGACGTCATGAATCTCTACCTTGTCTCAGAAAATCAATACTAAATTACTGAAATCGGAGGATTGACCATGTCAAATGAAAATACAACAATTGACTCCATCGCAGAGGATTCCGTAACGGATATTCCAACTTCCACAGAACGGTTTCTGACATTTATGTCCGATGGTCTTACCATTGGAGTCAGCACAAATTATGTGACAGAGATTATTACCAACCATACGATCACCATCATTCCACTGGTGCCGGATTATGTAAAAGGAATCATCAATCTTCGGGGACAGATCATCCCGATCATTGATATCCGTCTCCGCATGGGCAAACCGTCCATCGACTATACAAGTACAACCTGTATCATCGTCCTGAACATTGATGATACCAACCTTGGCATCATTGTAGATTCGGTACAGCAAGTCATCGACATTGACAAAGCTCAGATTTCTCCTGTTCCGACGGAAAATCATCAGGAACTGATCAATGGGATGATCTCGCTGAGCGAACGCTCCGTGCTCCTTTTTCTTGATCACGAACAGCTTGCCCGGGTTTACTGATCCTTATATCTTCAGTATACATAAAAAGGAGTCCGACCAATGCTAACAATTACCGAAACTGACTTTCAACGCCTTGTACGATTTGTCAAGCAGAATTATGGGATCGATCTGTCAAAGAAGAAGCAGTTGATTCTCGGAAGATTATCAAACACGATTTTATCCATGGGTTTTCCGTCGTTTCAGGCATATGTGGATCATCTGATCCGCAACCAGAAACCGGAAGATCTGGAACTGATGTTGAACAAGCTTACGACAAACTACACTTACTTCATGCGTGAGGAATCTCATTTTGAGTTTTTTACAGATGTGATACTGCCTTATCTGCTCCGGACGAAAAAAGACCGTGTGCTTAGTATCTGGAGCGCCGGTTGTGCTTCCGGAGAAGAACCATATACCATTTCAATGATTTTAAAAGAATATCTCGGATCAAAAGCATCCATGTGGGATACCCGCGTCCTTGCGACCGATATTTCCCAAAATGCTTTGAAAGCCGCAGCCAACGCGGTATATGACGAGACATCTTTAAGAAATCTGCCTGCCGGATGGAAAAGTAAATATTTCCGTTCCGCAGGTTCGCCGGGACTTTACACAGTATCGCCGGAAATTAAATCTAACGTGATATTCCGTACTTTTAATCTTATGGATCCGATTCGTTTTCGTCTAAAATTTGACGTTATTTTTTGCAGGAATGTGATGATCTACTTTGACCAGGAGACAAAAAATTCCCTGGTGAACCGTTTCTACAACGCTACGAATCCGGGAGGATATTTATTGATCGGTCATTCGGAAAGTCTGAACAAAGAGAGTACGCCTTACAAATATCTCCGACCTGCAACTTACCGGAAAGAATAATTCAAAAAGTCCTATTATGAGTTGCCACACTGTATTTCTGAGCTTTCAGAGAACGTGTGGCATTCTCTTTTCTTATTTAGATTGATCAACTTGTAAAGAAAGGAATGATACTATGCCATCAAAAACAATCAAAGTATTCGTCGTCGACGATTCTTCTTTATTTCGTAAAATGATCATCGACTATTTGTCGTCCTGCCCGGATATCCAGGTAGTCGGATACGCGTTCAACGCGTATGACGCCCGAAAAAAGATCCCGCTCTTAAAACCCGATGTGATCACAATGGATGTGGAAATGCCCGGATTGAACGGAATCGACTTCTTAAAAGATTTTCTGCCTCTGCATCCGATCCCGGTTGTTCTGGTATCTTCTCTGAATCTGAACGTATTCGATGTACTTTCAGCCGGCGCCGTTGATTTTGTAAGGAAACCGGATATGAATATTGTTTCCAAAGAACAATTTTTCTCCGCTTTAAATTCCAAAATCCACATCGCTTCATTTGCAAAAGTAAGATGTGCTTCCCGTAAACGGACCACATCAACTGCCGCTTCTACCACTACCGCGCCAAAAAAGCCTCTGTTCGCCGGTAAACAGCTTTCATTCCGGTCCACGGTCATTGCGCTTGGTGCATCTACCGGCGGTACGGAAGCAACGCTTGCAGTTCTAAAACAGCTTCCTGCCGATATTCCCGGCATGGTCATCACACAGCATATGCCCGAGGGATTTACCGCCATGTATGCACAGCGCCTCAATAAGCTGTGCCAGATGGAAGTGCGCGAAGCGAAAAACGGCGATCAGATCCGCCCCGGACTTGTGCTGATCGCGCCCGGTTCCCAACAGATGGAAGTCGTTCGTTCTGCAAGCGGCGGTTATGCCGTCCGTTGTTTTTCCGGACAAAAGGTCAGCGGTCATATGCCGTCCGTGGACGTTTTATTCCGTTCCGTTGCCAAAAATGTAGTCGGCAACAAGATCGGGATCATCATGACCGGTATGGGAAAAGACGGCGCGGAGGGCTTGTTGGAAATGCGCAAAAAGGGAGCGTTCACGATCGGGCAGGACAAAGCCTCCTGCGTGGTCTACGGAATGCCGATGGTTGCCTACAATATCGGAGCGGTATCTATCCAGGCTAGCTGTGAACAGATCCCCTCCGTATTGCTAAATCATTTAAAAAAATTATCCTGATATTATTATTTTTTTTTCCGTTTTAACCGATATTGAATATAGTTAGTAATTTATTGCGATTGTTTTCTTTATGGTCTGACATAGAAAGGAGTCCTGTATGAAAATTTCAAATGCTAATAATCTAACGCCTGGCTATGCCGGTCTTAGTATCCGCACAAAAGGGCTCTCAAGCTCTTCGCTTCCCAAAAACGACGAGAAATTTTTTGATGCGATTTCCATCCAGTCTGAACCGAGGCAGATTGCCGAGCGGACATTTGCCGCCGCGATCTCCAAAGAACTGGCATCCGACGTTCGGATCCCGGTTTCGGACGCCAGACTGAACGAACTAAAGGAGCAGATTTCTTCCCATACTTACAAGATCGATGCTTCTGCTATCGCATCACGGATACTTCTGTGCAAGGAGGCGGTTGAATAATGGATCATTACACAGATTTTATTTCTCTGATACATGATTTTATCGATCTGTTCCGATCGCTGACTACAGTTGAACAGCAGAAGCTCGATGCAGCGGTCGCAAACGATCTTTCCATCCTGGAAGATTGTATGAAAAAGGAACAGGCATTTGTGCTCCGTCTGCGCGGACTGGAGCAGCAGCGTGATACCTTTCAGAGAAAGTTGAAGATGAAGGATTTAAAGTTCAGAGAGATCTTATCCAGAGTTCCGGATGAAGTAAAAGAAGAACTCACTCCTTTATTTCAGGAACTTTCCGAAAAAGTGCGTATATTCCAATCGATCAATGCAAGCGCACAGGATGCGATCTCTGTGAATTTACACAAGATCCAGTCTGTTTTAAATTCCGGTCAGCCGGATGCCGGCGTATATTCCGCATCCGGTACAAACAAACCAGATGAAACACATTTCACGAATCGTTTTGTTTAACAATAGTTTAAGGAGGATTTTGTTCGTATGATACGTTCTACATTTGCCGGCTTTACAACTGCACAATTGGCCATGTCTGCCAGTCAGCGCGCGCTGGATGTTACCGGTCAGAATATTGCCAATATCAATACCCGTGGTTATTCCAAACAGCGTTTGGAGATCAGCAGTCTGAATAACAGCGGCGCAAGTTTTTACAACTCAAAGAATGGCGCAAAAGTCGGATATGGTGTCGAAGTTACCGGGATCTCCCAGCTCAGAGATCCGTTTTTGGACGTTCAGTACCGCAACCAGATGAGTAAGCTCGGTACAACCGACGCATTGGCTGCAGGATATGAGCAGCTTACCGGTATTTTTGACGAGGCAAGTCTGGACGGCGTCCGCGCCGCACTTCGCGATATCTCATCCGCACTGCAGAAATATTCGGAAGAACCGAACGCAAAAGAGATCGACACAACCGTTCGTTCTAATATGCAGATTCTTCTGAATCGTTTCCATGATAACGCAAAGCGGTTACAGGATATCACGGATGAGATGACAAATGACTTCCAGTCCAATGATGTTGCCGACGTCAATCAGATGCTGGAAAATATCGCAGAGCTCAATAAAAACATTAAAAACAGTCAGGTGCTCGGAAATCCGGCTCTTGAACTTCAGGATCAGAGAAATGATCTTCTGGATCAGCTTGCAAGTTATCTCCCGATCTCTGTAAAATATGAATCCCGTGAGATCGCTCCCGGTCAGTTTCTGGAAGTTCCGAACGTTTACTATACCGGAACCGACGGACAGACTTTCACCTTGGTAAGCGATACAGACTGCGGATCTCTGAGCGCCGACATTTCCGGACATCCGGTCCGTCTCTCGATCACCGGCGCCAACGGAAGCGGCACTGCCGACATTACCGATACGATCCCGTCCGGTACGCTCAAGGGGACGTTAGATATCCTGAATGATTCCGGTGCTTTCGACAAGGGCGGTTCCTCTGTGAACGGACTCGGATATTATCAAACAGCTTTGGATTCCCTCGTCAAAACATTTGCAGAGACATTCAATGCTTTGAACGTACCTGTTAAGAAAGATCAGAATGGAAATTACATGGTCGATAAGAATGGCGATCCGATCCTTGATGATGATCCGGCTAAGATGTGTCCACTATTTGAAAAGATCGATCCAAATGCCGATTTCAGTGCTTCCAACATCAAGATCGCAGACGGCTGGATGCGCGGCGATTATGGGATTACGATTTCCAAGAAAGTGGTAAACGGAGAAATCGGTTCTACCGATACCAGTAACATTCTAAATATGATCAATGCCTTAAAAGATCCGCAGAAGTTTGAAAGCAACGGCGTGTCCTTTTTCACCGGCAGCTTTTATGACTGCTTTGCCAGTCTGGAAAATACACTGGCTATTGATTTAAAATCTGCCAACACTACATTGCAGAATCAGATTTCTGTATTAAACCAGACGGCAAGTACAAGAGACGGCGTTTCCGGCGTCCAGTTGGATGAAGAGGGTATGGATCTGATGCATTATAACCAGTCTTATACTGCCGCGGCCCGACTGATGACCACGCTGGATGAAGCGCTGGATACTTTGATCAATAAGACCGGCATTGTCGGAAGATAATAAGGAGGAATCAAAAAATCATGCGAATTACTACGAATGCTATCCTGCGTAATTATCGTTCCAATCTTGGAACTTCCATGGCGAATCTGAACACTTCCCGGAACAAAGTCATGACCGGACGTCAGTTTGTTTCTTCTGCGGAGAATCCCGGAAGTGCGCTTCGCGCCGCTACACTGGAACGAAAATATGTAAAGAATCTTGATTATATTTCTACGGCTCAGAATACACAATCCTTTTTGGATTCGCAGGAAGACGCCGCTATGCAGATCAGCGATCTTGCCCTGACTTTAAGCAAGCAATATGGTCTGGAAGCATTAAATGGCACCAATGCCGACGCCGAGACACGAAAAACATATGCGGACGCATGGAGAGGCGCACAGGAAAGCCTGCTCCTGAGCCTGAATGCCTCCTATGAGGGACGTTATGCTTTTGGCGGAGCCGATGCTGCAACTCCGCCGTTTTCCCTGACGACGGATGCCAATGGCAAGCAGATCCTGACTTATCGCGGTGTCAATGTAGACCCGGACCCGAATGATCCGGATTATCAGAAAACAATGGATACTTTAAAGCAGCTCTCGGAAGAAAGTGTGTATCTTGATCTGGGATTTGGTCTTACTGTCAATGACAAGACCGGCGAGATCGATCCGTCCAGCGCTTTTAATACAAGCCTGCCTGGTATCAATGTTGCCGGATATGGAAAGACAGCCGACGGCAGAACAAAAAATATGGTTCTCCTTGCAGGTCAGATCGCCGATACCCTTGAAAAAGAACCTTTCGATCAGGCTGAATTTGAAAAGCTTCTGAACGCTTTTGATGACGGACGCAATAACGTTCTGGAACAAGTGACAACATTGGGAACAAAATCCCAATTCCTTACCGCAACAAAAGACCGGTTGGAGACCGATAAGCTGAATCTGGCAACACAATTAGACAATGTAGTTAATATCGACATGGCGGACGCGATCACTCAGTATTCCTGGGCTCAATACGCTTATAATGCCGCACTGAAAGTCGGAACCAGTATTTTGTCCCCATCCTTTATTGATTTTATGAAATAGTACATATACATTCATGTATATAAATCATTTATGACAAGGGGGTTCTGTATGGAACAATTACTCAAAATCACAACCATTCCTTTGGAATATCAATTAAAAATCCAGAATGCCCGTTTAGAATACTCCAACTCTACTGCCTCTTTGGATATGGACAGAACTCCTGGCGAATTTTCGATCAAGAGTCGTCCGGCAAAACTGAATCTGGACACTTATGAAGCCAGAAATTCTGTTGTACCAACCTTAAAACGCAGTATTTCACAGACTGCCCAAAAAGGATTGCAAGCGGCACAACAGGCAACCGCACAATATGCGCAGGAGGGACAACAATTGCTAAAACCTGGAGATGGAGGCGAACTGCTCGGGCAGATTTTCAGACAGCGGACACAAATGCCTACCGGAGAATTTCAGTTGGGATTTATCCCGTCTGCTCCTGTAAATATTACCTATCAGGAACCTGATCTGACATTAAACTATGAAATGGATAAATTAACATTCGATTTAAAAGTTGCACAGGGAGATTTCCAATTTATCCCCGGAAATATCGAAATGTCGATCACGCAGCATCCGGATGTGCATATCGAATATGTCGGGGATCCGCTTTATGTCCCCCCAAGCGCCGCTCCAAATTACAAACCATTAGACGTAAGGGCTTAATACCCTTACGTTTCTTTCTACGGAGGTATAAAGATGAAAATAAATGCAAAATATTTCGGTTCGCTGTCTTATGATCCAGAAGATCTTATCTACTTACCGGATGGATTGTTTGGATTTGAATCCTATAAGAATTTTCTTCCGCTCCCTTTCCACGAGACAACCGATTCTCTTCTTTCTTTCCAGAGCACAGATGATGAGACGCTTTCTTTCATTTTGATGAATCCTTTTCGCTTTTTCCCCGACTATTCCCCGGTGTTATCCGAAAAGGACAAAAAAGACTTGAATCTTACATGTGAGGACGATATTTCTTACTATGTGATCTGTGTGCTGAATGAATCTTTAACTGACTCTACGGTTAATCTGAAAGCTCCTTTGGCGGTAAACGTCCGGAACCGAACCGGAAAACAGATTATTCTGGACGAACCTGCTTACAGCTTTAAACACGCAATACCTGCAAACGGGAGGGAGTAAATACTATGCTTATATTACAACGTAAAAAAGGGCAATCATTGACTATCGGTAATGAAGTGACGATTACGATCTCCGAAATCAGTTCCGACTCCGTAAAACTTGCGATCAACGCCCCAAAGGACGTCCTCATTCTCCGGTCTGAGCTTGTGGAAGCCGCTGAAGAGAATAAAGCCGCCGCCAAAACCATTCCGTTGCAAATACTCAGCCAATTATTAGACGATCCGAAAATCTAAGAAAAGATGGGACAAATACTCTCACAGAACATCAGATGCCAAATCACTTGATTTCTTTCCGGTTTTTACACATATAGATCGAGGGAATCGCTCAATCATCTAATTTGATGATTTTGCGACACCCTCTTTATCTGTCTTCCAGCAAAACGATCACCCGTCTGTATTCATCGATCCGCTTGATCTCTCCTCGTACTGTCCGGTATGTGCCTCCTGCTTTCTTTTCATCGCCTTCAAAATAAGTCAGTATCGCTTCCGGTTTCGTCGGGATCTGCGCCTGTAAAATCTGTAGCTTTTCCTGCAGACATGCCTGCATTTCTTCTGAAAGTTCTGCCTTTCGTTCCGTCTGCCTTGCTGTCTCTTTGACCGCATCATCGTATCCGGTAAGCGCTGCAAACGGCGAAAACTGTGCCGCCCGGTCTATGAGCGGCATATGTGGTCTCGTTTTCGACTGGTGATGCGGCAGTGAGATAATGTCATCGTACCGATTTGTGATCTGCATCTTTTCCGCCATCTTATTTTTCCTCCCGATCTGCTGTCACATTTATGCTTTATGTCCCCCGATCTGTCGGTTTCTCTCTTTTCCCGTTGCCCCCTCCTGATAGCTCAATCCTTTTAAGATTGCGTTCTTTCCATATTTTTTCTTGATATCCAACATGGCTTCCTGTATCCTGCGTTCCCGTTCTCTGGCTGCTTTCTCTTCTTCCCGTTCCTGCTCCAACACCTGATAATCTGTAAAAAGATCCATCTGCTCAAATTCCATTTTCTTCCCCGCCTGACTTTCATCTGTCACACGGTTTGTCTATATTTTGAGGATATGGGACACCGTCTGAAAGAATCCACCATTATCAGCAAACGGTATATGGTAGATAAAAAGATCCTGCCAGTATTCGGAAAAATCCCGATCAATGAGATTACACCAAAGGATATCCGTAAATGGCAGAACGGATTAACTGCATATCGTGATAAGAACGGGAAGCCTTATGCACAAACCTACCTTAGAGCGATCAATAATCAGCTTACTGCTATGTTCAACTATGCAGTGAAATATTATGATTTACGGGAAAATCCATGCACAAAAGCTGGAAGCATGGGAAAAAGCAATGCAGAAGAAATGCAGTTCTGGACAAAGGCAGAATTTGAACAGTTTATTACAGCTGTACAGGATAGGCCAGCTTCTTATACAGCCTTCATGACCATGTACTATACTGGCATGCGAGTAGGCGAACTGTGTGCTTTAACGCCGGAAGATGTGAACTTAGAAAATAATACCATCACCATCAACAAAACCTTCCAAAGAATCAATGGCAGGGATGTTGTCTGGCCTCCTAAAACGCCAAAAAGTAACCGGGTTATCACAATACCTCAAACACTTGCTGACTGTTTAAAAAGTTATATGGATAAATGTTATGAGATTCAGCCAAATGACAGACTGTTTCCTTACACCAAAAGTTTTCTGAATCATGAAATGCTCAGAGGATGTAAAAAATCCGGTGTGAAGAAGATTCGTGTGCATGATCTCCGTCACTCCCATGCCAGCCTTTTGATTGAAATGGGATGCCAACCACTTCTGATTGCTGACCGTTTAGGGCATGAAAAAATACAGACAACCTTAAATACTTATAGTCATCTGTCTCCAAACAAACAAGCCGAAGTCGCACAACAACTTGAAAATCTTATCAACGGAACAACAGTCCCAGATAGTAGCCAACTGACAGATGTAGCCAATTTGTAGCCAATAAAAAGAAAAATCTCTGGAAAGCCTTATAAATGATATGCTCCCCATATGGTAGACAATGGAAATATCCAAAAATCTATCATATGAGGAGCATATTTTTATGTCTAGGAAACAGTATAGTAAGGAGTTGAAACTTGAGCTCGTAAAGAAACACCTTGAGGATGGAATCTCTTATTGGAAATTAGGTAAAGAGTATGGAATTGAGGCTAGTATCATCCGCAGGTGGGGTCATAAATACGAAACATTTGGAGAAGACGGTCTAGAAAAGCAAAATGCTGATTTATGTAATTACTCTGCAGAATTTAAGAAGAAGATTGTTCTTGAATATCTTGGAGGCAATATAACGAGTCAGGATTTAGCTGCAAAATACAAAATTCATGCACCAAGTACTGTTTGTAGATGGATTAAGCAGTATAATAACCATGAAGATTTAACAAATTCCAGAAAAGAAGGTGTATATCTCATGGCTAAAAACGGTGCTAGAAAAAATACAACCCTTGAAGAAAGAATAAACATTGTCGAAGAATGCATAAACACGGGATGTAATTATGCTTCTACAGCAAATAAATATGGTTGCTCCTACGGACAAGTTTATGCATGGGTTAGAAAATATAAAGATAAAGGAATCGAAGGATTATATGATCGACGAGGTAAGAACAAAGCGATTTCTCAATTATCAGATATTGAGA
>SKEL01001676.1_pt1 | contig 18795 bp, 20 predicted proteins | sample 4826741 | NCBI WGS metagenome assembly SKEL01 (sample SAMN11008810, study PRJNA524170) | human gut metagenome | biome: Human fecal sample; material: Feces; isolation source: fecal sample from pouch patient p33 | host: Homo sapiens | place: Israel: Tel-Aviv | collected 2016-03-22
GCAGGCAACGATCTTACAATCGGCGAAGATGTGAGAAAAGATAGTTGAAAATGAATCATACTACCTAAAAGAATAGGGGGTGTGTATTATGGGAATCTTGTCACTCTTTCAAAGAAAACAGAAAAATACACAAGTAGTTCTAAAAAGTAATACTTCTTTGGAAAGGGCAGCAGACAGTATTCTTAGCCAAAGAGGAAAGCAAATAGTAGATGGACTAAACAAACCCACAGCAAGTACCGGAACTCCGATGGATAAATTACATGGTGGAGCAAAAAGGATGGCTCAAATGTCAAACATAGGTGGTGGCTCAAAAGCAACTGGTGGAGGTGGCGTTGATGAAGGAATGAAAGCAATGCTACAATACACACAGGTCAACACTGTGAAAAAGATGGTGTCGCAGAGCGAGAAGAAAAAGATTTCAGGTAAGAAGTAATATTGCCCTCACCCAAACACAGTGCTATACTTAAACCACTAAAAAGGAAAGAGGTTATCACCTATGCCCAGAACAAAAGGCAGCAAAAACCGTCCCAAAACTACCCATACCGACTACGCATCTCAGATCACGGAGAAGCAGGAATCTATCACTTCCCTGACTGCTGAGATTTCATCCATCACCGCAAACATTGACACTTTGAAGGCTGATCTGAAAGAGAAGAAGATTGCTCTGAAGAAGACCGAAAAAGAAGTGGCAACGCTGGAAGCGAAGAAGGCAAAGGCAGATGCTAAGGTTGCTGAAGAAGCTAAGAAGACCGAAGCCGAGGCTGTGCTTAAGAAGCTGTTGGCAAGCGGCATGAGCGCGGACGAGATCCTCGAAAAACTGAAATAAGATCGGCCGTGTGGACAAACTGAACTCCAGAAGTTCACACGGTTTTTTTGAAGGTCGCTATATAGTTTATAACGGAAATAAAAGAAATGGAGTGTGACATAAAATGAATTTATCAAAAATACATCATATTGCAATCATCGTATCTGACTATGAAGCAGCTAAGGATTTCTATGTGAACAAGCTGGGCTTCTCTGTTATCAGAGAAAACTACCGTCCAGAGCGTAAAGACTGGAAGTTAGATCTTCGTGTTAATGAACACACTGAGCTGGAGATTTTCGCTGAGGAAAATCCTCCGAAGCGTGTAAACCGCCCGGAAGCCTGTGGGCTACGTCATCTTGCATTCTGTGTGGAGAGCGTGGAGCAGACTGTGAAAGAGTTGGCGGAGATAGGGATTGAATGTGAGCCGATCCGTGTGGATGATTACACCGGCAAGAAGATGACATTCTTCCATGATCCGGATGGACTGCCGTTGGAGCTGCACGAGTAAAATGAAGAAAACAAGAAAACCAGGCGGTGGCCGGAAGAAGTTGAAGCCAGAGTACGATGCCGGGAAAAATCTGAAAGAGCAGATGGAAAGTGTTGTGGCACTTTATGATTCTGAGATGTCCTTGCAGGCCATCGGCGAAGAACTGGGATTAAATCCAATCAAAGTAAGAAAGCTGCTCATCACGGCCGGTGTGTATGAATCTGAAGTGGCGGAGAAGGTGCAAGCTACCTTTCAAGAATACCGTGAAACACAAGACTACAAAACCTCCATACTCTCAACTGCAAACACTCTGAAACTTTCCAAAGCCTCCGTCACCTCGTACCTGCCATATCGGAAAGGTGTGTACTTCCCAAGCACAGCAGAAAAAGGGAAGATCAGTGTCGGAGCAGAGCGGCAGCGGAGATACAGAGCAATGAAGCGGTGGAGGGTTGATCCGACAGAAGAAAACTTCTGGGGCATGGTTGTGTCCTATGCCGGGGTAGGATTTAAAACCTACTCTGGATTGCCATTCTCTTACGAAATTAAAAAAGGCAGGAATGGCGAGTACACGAAAGAGCTGTGGATCGACCGCCGGGAGAAGAGTAAAAGTCTAGCGTGGAGTTCTATAATTTTGGCACTGAAGAATATTAAAGGAGAAGTGGTAGACCGCCCAAAAGCTCTGGGGGATATCCGGGGCGTGACTTATATTTACGGGATGTTCTATCGGTTCGGCTTGATTGATGTGCCAGATGAAGTGAAGGAGAAGATGGGGCATCCGAAAAACCGCAAAAAATAGGTTGCTATGTGCAAAAGTCTACGGTAAGATGTGCCGTAACTGAGGATGTGAATCTCAGTTGGGAAGGATGGTAGCATTATAGAAAAATTGAAGGAAATGCTGGAGGAGTATTTGAAGAAAACAGAGCCGGAGTATTACCCGCCAGTGGAGAATCTGCTGGATCTGATCTACGAGCATTACACGGAGAACAACCCAGTAGAGAAAAACACAGTTGCCGGGAAAGCAGCAAAGGCCAAGAAAAAGGAACTAGAAGAGTGGCTGCGTGGCTTGGAAGGAATGGATAGGCTCGTAGATGACTATGTCGGCGATAAGATCCCACTATGGGAAAAGATTATGGACCGGCAGGGGACGGTGTGCTGCACATGGGAGAAGACCGCTTTTGAGGAAGGTCTGAAAGTCGGAATTCCCTGAACTCCAGGAGTTCACACGGTATTTTTTGAAGGTTGATGTATAGTTTGCAACGGAAATAAAAGAAATGGAGCGTAAGAAAAATGAATTTATCAAAAATACACCACATCGCAATCATCGTATCTGACTATGAAGCCGCAAAGGATTTCTATGTGAACAAGCTGGGCTTCGCTGTCATCAGAGAAAACTACCGTCCGGAGCGTAAGGACTGGAAGCTGGATCTGCGTGTTAATGAATATACTGAGCTGGAGATTTTTGCCGAGGAAAACCCGCCGAAGCGTGTAAACCGCCCGGAGGCATGTGGCCTGCGACACCTTGCGTTCTGCGTTGACAGCGTGGAACAGACGGTGAAAGAACTGGCAGAGGTCGGGATTGAATGTGAGCCGATTCGTGTGGATGATTATACCGGCAAAAAGATGACTTTCTTTCATGACCCGGATGGATTGCCGCTGGAGCTGCATGAGTAAAAAGGTGGACAAAATGACATTCCGTAAGGCAGAAAAAGAAGATTTTCACTTAAAAATCTATCAGAATTACTGTAAAAGAGATGTAAAGCGGTAGTTGAAACAATAAAAGAAGCGTAATATTTATTGACCAGACCAGGTTGAGGAAGTGTTTCGTAAGCTGAGGTCGAGGTGTAGAAATACATCCCGGCCTTTCCTATGCCCATTTTGCAGAAAGAAGGAGATGCTGTAGTAAAAATCCCCTGTTGTGTATTTATCAAAAATCTACTATAATAACCACGTGAGGAGACAGAAATATCCGAAACAGAATGAGAGGAATTAAGAAATGAGAGCGGAAGTTGTGGCAATGGATGCAGAGCATCTTAATATGGAAGCCATACAGAAAGCAGGAAAGATACTGAAGGAGGGCGGTCTTGTCGCTTTTCCGACAGAGACTGTCTACGGACTTGGGGGGAATGCCCTGGATCCGGCGGCATCAATGAAGATTTATGCGGCCAAGGGCAGACCGTCGGACAATCCCCTGATCGTGCATATCGCGGATCTTAAAGATCTGGCAAAGATCACGACAGAGATTCCGGAGGGTGCGCAGATCCTTGCGAAGAAATACTGGCCGGGACCGCTGACCATGATTCTTCCGAAGGCGGATGTCGTGCCGAAGGAGACGACGGGAGGTCTGGACAGTGTGGCGGTGCGTTTTCCGAGTGACCGTATCGCGCAGGAACTGATAAAGGCAGCGGGTGGCTTTGTGGCGGCACCGAGTGCCAATACATCCGGAAGACCGAGTCCGACGATGGCGGAGCATGTGGAGGAAGACCTGGGAGATGCGATTGAGATGATCATTGATGGCGGACAGGTTGGAATCGGACTGGAATCTACGATCGTAGATTTTACAGAGGATGTCCCGGTGGTTTTGAGACCGGGGTATATTTCGCTGGAGATGTTGAGAGAGGTTCTGGGTGAGGTCCGTATGGACAAGGGACTTCTGATCACTGACAGCAGTGTCCGGCCGAAGGCTCCGGGAATGAAATATCGTCATTATGCGCCGAAGGCGGATCTGTCGATCGTGGAAGGACCGCAGGAAGAAGTGATTGATTGTATTAACCGGCTGACCAGGGAGGCCGCAGCGAAGGGACTGAAGGCAGGTATTATTGCGACGGATGAAACGAGGGCGCAGTATGCCAGTGGGCTGGTTTTGAGTATCGGCAGCCGGGAAGAGGAGGAGACGATTGCACATCATCTGTATGAGGTCCTCAGGGATTTTGACGAGGCGGAGGTGAATGTGATCTATTCGGAGGCTTTTTATACGCCGAGAATGGGACAGGCAATCATGAACCGGCTTCTTAAGGCGGCCGGACATAAAATAATTAAGACACAGGAGGAATTGTGATGATAGCATTAGGATGTGACCATGGCGGTTATGAACTGAAGCAGGAGATTATTAAGTATTTGGAGGAGCACAATCTGGAATACAAGGATTTCGGATGTGACAGTATGGATTCTACAGATTATCCGATCTATGCGAAGCGTGTAGCGATCGCAGTGCAGAGTGGAGACTGTGAGAAGGGAATCCTGGTTTGTGGTACAGGAATCGGAATCTCTATTACTGCAAATAAATTCAAGGGAATCCGTGCGGCACTGTGTTCAGACTGCTTCAGTGCAGAGGCAACAAGACTTCACAACAATGCAAACATTCTGGCAATGGGAGGAAGAGTTGTCGGACCTGGACTGGCGATCAAGATCGTGGATACCTTCCTGAATACTCCATTTTCAGAGGAGGAGCGTCATATCCGCAGAATCAAAATGATTGAAGAGGATACAGATATCGCGGATGTAAATCCGGAGATCTGAGGGTACTGAATAATTACGTAGACAATTACTGCCGGCTTCCTGAGTATTTATGAGGAAGCCGGTATTTGTGAGAAAGGGGCTTTTTACAATGGCAGTACATATTCAGAAACGACAGGGGTATATTTCGTGGGATGAGTATTTTATGGGTGTGGCGATTCTTTCAGGAATGAGATCAAAGGATCCGAATTCGCAGGTGGGTGCCTGCATTGTCAGTGAGGACAATAAGATCCTGTCGATGGGATACAACGGGTTTCCGAATGGATGCTCGGATGATGAATTTCCGTGGGCGAGAGAGGGAGAACCGCTGGATACGAAGTATCTGTATGTGACGCACAGTGAGCTGAACGCGATCCTGAACTATCGTGGAGGAAGTCTGGAGGGCGCAAAGCTTTATGTTTCTTTGTTTCCGTGTAATGAATGTGCCAAGGCGATCATCCAGGCTGGAATCAAAACCGTCATATATGACTGCGACAAATACGAACACACACCGTCTGTGATCGCATCCAAGAGGATGCTGGATGCAGCAGGGGTGAGATATTATAAATACAATCGAACAGGAAGAAAAATAAATTTAGATGTTTAATTTTAATAAAGGGGAAGAGAAAAGAGAAAGAGAAACGGGAAAATCTGAAAATGCAAAATGCAGGGGCGTATTTCGGGTTTTAAGCAATATACTTCTGGCAGTGACGCCGATCATTGTGTTTGAAATTGTACAGATGATAACGGTGCTGAGTGTGAGATACAAGATGTCCCAGTTAAGAACAGCCAGACAGGTCGTAACACGTCTGTTTTCAATGGAAGTGAAATATCAGCTGTATAATCTTGTTATATATTATGCACTTTTTGCGGTTATGATCCTGATTTTCAGAAAGGCTAAAGTAGCCGCAGTGGTATATACCGTTGCACTGGTGACGGCTGCACTGGTAAATTATTATGTGATCATGTTCAGAGGCCAGCCGTTTATGCTTCTGGATATAGTAGGAATGGGAACCGCGGCGGAGGTCGTTGGGGAATATCAGTTCCGGATGCCGAAGCTTCTGGCGCTGACGATGGTCGCGGTATTGTGTTTCCTTGTGATCCAGCTGATATTTCAGAGATTTGAACTGGGAGACAAAAGTGCCAGAAACAGGATCATGCGCTGGGGTGTTCTGGGGTTTGTTGCGATTGCATTATGGCAGTCTTATCCGAAAATACAGAAGATGGAGAATGTACTTTTGTGGTCCGTCAACAGTGATCATATAAACAAGGGCTATATGTATACGTTGCTCAGGGAGCTGAGATATTTTACCGTTGAGAAACCGAAAGGATATTCAGCGGACGCAGTGGATGCGATCGCGGAGAAATATACGGAAGACACAGAAGATACAGAGACTGTACAGGCGGATAAAGAAACCGTGCAGGCGACAAATATCATTATGATTATGAATGAGAGTCTTGTGGATTTTGAAGATGTTGGTGATCTTAAGGCGAACAAGGAGATCCTTCCGTATATCAGGAGTATGAATAAGAACGTAAAGCATGGACAGATGCATGTACCAACGTTTGGCGGAGGAACGGCAAGATCGGAGTATGAGGCTCTGACAGGAAACAGTATCCAGTTTCTTCCGTCGGGAAGTGTTCCGTATCAGCTCTATGTCAGAAATCCGGAATATGGTATGGCAGATATCCTGAAAGCGCAGGGGTATCAGACGATTGCGATGCACCCGCACAAGGCTGCAAACTGGAACCGCGAAAAGGTCTATAAGAGTATGGGCTTTGACCAGTTTTTCAGTATTGAGAACTGGGGCGAAGAAATGGACAGGCTGAGGAATTACTGCAGTGATCAGTCGTTGTATAACAGGATCGTTGATTTATATAACAGCAAAGAAAAGGATCAGAAGAATTTTATATTCTGTGTAACGATGCAGAATCATGGCGGATACACGGAAGAGAGAAGTGCCGGATATGAGCCGGATGTAAAGCTGGATTATGACGGGGAATATCCGTTGGCGGAGATGTATTTATCTCTGGCAAGACAGTCGGATGAGGCTTTTAAGAACCTGATCGGATATTTCGAAAAGGTAGACGAACCTACGATGATCGTTATGTTTGGAGATCACTGGCCAAGGCTGGAAGAGGGATTTTATTCCAAAGTGCTGGGAAAAAATACGGCAGCTCTGAGTCTGACGGAGAAGCAGAAGGAGTATCAGACGCCATATGTGATCTGGACAAACTATGATTCCGAGACAGAGACAGAAGATTTCAGTTCCAATTATCTTGGAAGCTATGTTCTGAAGCTGGCGGGTGTGGAACTGCCTGCTTATAATCAGACGATCCTCAAGATAAAGGAGAAGCTTCCGGTCATTGGAATGGGAGCATACTGCGACGAAGAGGGTAACTGGTATTCTGAGGAGGAGCTTCCGAAGGAGTATCAGGATCTGGTATCAGAATACAAGATCATGCAGTACAATGATCAGTTTGAGAAAGTGGATCTGAGGGAAAATTTATTCAGGATAGGATTAAAATAGGCTCTTGACACGAATCTGGATTTCGCATAAGATATAGGTAATATGCAGGATGAGGCATCCTGGATAATGACAACGGCGATGAAGAGAATAGTACATGAGGAGCAATCTCAGAGAGGAGTCCATATGGTGTGAGGATTCTGTGCGCGAATCGTGGAACCGGCCTCGGAGCTCTGCATAAGTGAAGTGCAGCGTGGATCCAGCGTTAATGGAGTTTGAGAGAGCAATTGTTTAAGGATTGCTAATTAGGGTGGTACCGCCGAAGTCCTTCGGTCCCTTTACCGGGATCAGAGGACTTTTTTCTATGTAACAGGATGGATGATGAGCCTCTGATCTGATATAAACCATTCAGAAAAGGAGTAAGAATTATGGCAAAGAAATTAGTAGAAGCTATCACTTCCATGGAGGAAGATTTTGCACAGTGGTATACTGACGTTGTTAAGAAGGCAGAGCTGTGCGGCTACACAAGTGTAAAAGGATGTATGGCGATCAAACCGGCAGGTTATGCGATCTGGGAAAACATCCAGCATGAGCTTGACCGCAGATTCAAAGAGACAGGTGTGCAGAACGTATATATGCCGATGTTCATTCCGGAATCTCTTCTTCAGAAGGAGAAGGATCATGTAGAGGGATTTGCACCGGAGGTGGCATGGGTTACTCATGGCGGTCTGAATGAGCTTCAGGAGCGTCTCTGTGTACGTCCGACTTCTGAGACTCTGTTCTGTGATTTCTATCAGAAAGACATCCAGTCCCACAGAGATCTTCCGAAGGTATACAACCAGTGGTGCTCTGTAGTGCGCTGGGAGAAGACAACCCGTCCGTTCCTTCGTTCCAGAGAGTTTTTGTGGCAGGAGGGACATACTGCTCATGCAACAGCTGAGGAAGCAGAAGAGAGAACGATTCAGATGCTGAACCTGTATGCTGATTTCTGCGAGGAAGTTCTTGCAATCCCGGTTATCAAGGGACAGAAGACTGACAAGGAGAAATTTGCAGGTGCAGTAGCAACTTACACGATCGAATCTCTGATGCATGACGGAAAGGCACTCCAGTCCGGAACCAGCCATAACTTCGGTGACGGTTTTGCCAGAGCCTTCGGCATCCAGTATACAGATAAGGATAACACACTGAAATATGTACACCAGACCTCCTGGGGTATGACAACACGTATGATCGGTGCACTGATCATGGTTCACGGTGACAATAGCGGACTTGTTCTGCCGCCGAGAATTGCTCCGATGCAGGCTGTTATCATTCCAATCCAGCAGCGTAAAGAGGGGGTTCTTGAGAAAGCGGATGAGCTGTTTGCAGCACTGAAGGCTGCCGGAATCCGTGTCAAAGTGGATGACACAGACAGAAGCCCGGGATTCAAATTCGCAGAGCAGGAAATGAGAGGAATTCCGGTTCGTATCGAATGTGGACCGAAGGATATCGAGAACGGACAGGCTGTTATCTGCCGTCGTGATACAAGAGAGAAGTATGTGGTTACTTTTGAAGAACTGGCTGATAAGGTTCAGGAAGTTCTGGATACCATGCAGAAGGATATGCTGGAGCGTGCGCGTGCGCATCGTGATGCACATACTTATGTTGCAACAGATTATGAAGAATTCAAAGATACCATCAACAACAAACCGGGATTTGTCAAAGCTATGTGGTGCGGAAACCGCGAGTGTGAGGACAAGATCAAAGAAGATGTTCAGGCAACATCCAGATGTATGCCGTTTGAGCAGGAGCACTTAAGTGATGTCTGCGTATGCTGTGGAAAACCGGCTAAGAAGATGGTTTACTGGGGAAGAGCATACTAATTATGAAATTAACGATTCCATCAAATGCGGAAAAAATATTACAGGTTTTAAATGAAAATGGCTATGAAGCTTACGTGGTCGGAGGCTGTGTCCGGGATTCTATCCTGGACAGGAATCCGAATGACTGGGACATCACCACGTCTGCGTCACCGTATCAGGTGAAGGAACTGTTTCCAAGAACGATAGATACCGGTCTTCAGCATGGTACGGTTACGGTGATGATGGACAAGGAGGGATATGAGATCACCACCTATCGGGTGGACGGCGATTATGAGGATGGCCGGCATCCGAAGGAAGTAACCTTTACTTCCAGCCTTGAGGAGGATCTGAAGCGAAGAGATTTTACGATCAATGCCATGGCATATCATCCGGAGGAAGGTCTTGTGGATCTTTTTCATGGGATGGATGACATGAAAAACAAGATTATTCGCTGTGTAGGGGATCCGATGGAGCGTTTTCATGAGGATGCACTCAGGATCATGAGAGCGGTCCGTTTTTCCGCACAGCTTGGTTTCGAGATTGAAGAGCAGACCAAAGCAGGGATCAGCAGGCTGACCTCAAACCTTAAGAATGTCAGTGCAGAGAGGATTCAGGCGGAGCTTGTGAAGCTTCTGGTTTCTCCGCATCCGGACTATCTGAGAACTGCATATGAGACAGGGATCACGAAGGAGTTTCTGCCGGAGTTTGATCTCTGTATGGAGACGGAGCAGAATACGCCGTATCATTGCTTTACGGTCGGAGAGCATATCCTTCACAGCCTTCTCTATGTGGAGGCGGACAAGGTTCTGCGTCTGACGATGCTGCTTCACGATATTGCCAAACCGGTCATGAAGACAACGGATGAGAATGGCAGAGACCACTTTAAACGGCATGCCGCAGTGGGTGAAGAGATGTCGAAGAAGATCTTAAGGCGTCTGAAATTTGATAATGATACGATCGAAAAGGTTTCCAGGCTGATCCGTTATCATGATGACAGACCGGAGGGACAGATGCGTGCGGTGAGAAGGGCGATGAACCGGATCGGGGAGGAGCTGTTTCCACTGTATCTTGAGGTTCAGAAGGCGGATATGCTTGCCCAGAGCGAATACTGCCGGGATGAGAAGATAAAGCGTCAGGCGGACGTGAGGGAATGTTATGAGGAAATCTTGAGGGCACAGCAGTGTATTTCCATGAAGACGCTAGCTGTGACAGGAAGGGATCTGATCCAGGCTGGTTATAAGCCGGGACCGGAGCTTGGTGAGATTCTGAACCGTCTGCTGGAGCACGTTCTGAATGTTCCGGAGGATAATACAAAAGAAAAATTAATGTCACTGATCTGACATATATAAGACTGTTGCAGCTGCGTTTCGAGCAGTGGTGCAGCAGTCTTTTTTTGCTTTAATGTTCCAATAAAGCAAAAAACGCTCCGCGAGGATGCGACCAGATGCATGTGGAATATGTCTGCTAAAGCAGACAGCATCTGGCGCGCAAAGCGTAATAAGTCCCTCAAAGATTGAGGGATTCAGGGAGTTTGAAGCGGACTTATCCGCTTTGTTCGGTATTTCTGTGAAACGGAGGACATAAGATAGAAGGTACAAAAACAAGAGGGGGATTTTAATTTGTATGATTATGGACTCAGTACACTGGAACAGTACAGCCTGACCCTGCTTTCGACAGTCCGTACAAGAGGAGCACTGCTGTGCAGGACGGAGGAAGGGCTTTTTATCCTGAAGGAATTCAAAGGGACGGAAAAGAAGCTCAGGAAGCAGCAGGAATTGCTGGAAACTCTGGCAGAGGCCGGATGCAGAGTGGATGCATATTTTGCCAATAAAGAAGGAAATCTGGTGAGCAGAGATAAGGATGGGATTCCGTATACGCTGCAGCACTGGTATGAGGGAAGGGAATGTGATACGAGATCGGAGGAGGATATCTTAAGAAGTGTCTGCACGCTGGCACAGATGCATACATTTATGAAGCTTCCGCTGGTGGAGGATTATATGGAGCCTTCTCTGGAAGATATTTATCAGAGACATAATCAGGAGCTGCGTAAGATCCGAAAGTTTATCCGCAAAAAAGGAGCCTCCTGTTCGTTTGAGAAGCTGTATCTTGCAACGGTGGAAGCATATCTGGAAAAGGGAGACCGTGCGCTTGCACTTCTGAAGGAATCGGAGTATCCGCTGCTTCGGCAGAAAGCAATGGAGGAAGGCTGTGTCTGTCATGGGGAGTACAATCAGCATAATGTCCTCATGGTAAGAAAGAAAACAGCCGTGACAAGTTTTGAACACTGGGGCTTTGACATACAGATGGCAGATCTGTATCGCTTCATGAGAAAAATACTTGAAAAATATAACTGGGATGTCCGACTGGGAATGGAGATGCTGCATACTTATCACAAAATAAAGGAGATTTCTCCGGGAGAATGGCAGAATCTTCGAATCCGTTTTCTGTATCCGGAAAAATACTGGAAGCTGGCAAACTATTATTATTCACACAACAAGGCCTGGATTTCGGAAAAAAACACGCAGAAGCTCAGGAATCTGACAGGGCAGAAAACAGCCTGGGAAAATTTTGAGAGCAAATGTTTCGGAAATTATCCTTTTTGATTGTTTTTTATCGAGAACAAGGTTAAAAATTAGTAAATTTGACAGTAATTGTTGGGTTTTCTCTTCCTTTTTCACGCAGGGAGGTGTATAATATAAAGCACCAATGGTCTTGGGAAAGACTGGAAAATACGATTAACAGGAGGTATAACAGTATGGATTACAAAGAGGTATATGAGCAGTGGCTGTCCAACCCATACTTTGATGATGCAACAAAGGAAGAATTAAAGAATATCGCAGAAGATGACAACGAGATCAAAGAGCGTTTTTATATGGATCTGGAGTTTGGTACAGCTGGCCTTCGTGGAATCATCGGAGCAGGTACCAACCGCATGAATATCTATGTAGTAAGAAGAGCAACTCAGGGTCTTGCAAACTACATCGCAAAAGTAGACAAGAAGTCCCAGGGTGTGGCAATCGCTTATGATTCTCGCCATATGTCTCCGGAATTTGCTGAGGAAGCAGCTCTTTGCCTTGCAGCAAACGGAATCAAGGCATATATCTTTGAGTCTCTGAGACCGACACCGGAGCTTTCTTTTGCAGTCCGTCATCTCGGATGTGCAGCAGGTATCAACGTAACAGCCAGCCATAACCCGCCGGAATATAACGGATACAAGGTATACTGGGAAGATGGTGCACAGATTACACCGCCTCACGACAGTGGAATCATGGGAGAGGTTAAATCCATTTCCGACTGGAACACAGTTAAGACTATGGACAAGGCAGAAGCAGAAAAAGCAGGCCTTTTCCAGGTGATCGGCAAAGAAGTAGACGATGCTTATATGGTAGAGCTTAAGAAACAGGTTCTCCATATGGATGCCATCGAGGCAGAGGGCAAGAACCTCAAAATCGTTTACACACCACTTCACGGAACCGGAAACATCCCGGCAAGAAGAATTCTTAAGGAACTTGGCTTTGAGAACGTTTATGTTGTTAAAGAGCAGGAGCTGCCTGACGGAGATTTCCCGACAGTAAGCTATCCGAACCCGGAAGCAGCAGAGGCATTTGAACTTGGACTGAAGCTCGCGAAGGAAGTAGATGCAGACCTGGTACTGGCAACAGACCCGGATGCAGACCGTCTTGGTGTACGTGTGAAAGACAAGAACGGAGAGTATCATGATCTGACCGGTAATATGTCAGGATGTCTGCTGGCAAACTATGAGATCAGCCAGAAGAAAGCAATCAACGGAAGTCTTCCGGAGGATGGCGCACTGATCAAGACAATCGTTACCACAAACCTGGCAGATGCGATCGCGAAGGGATACGGAGTGAAGCTGATCGAGGTTCTGACAGGATTTAAGTTTATCGGACAGCAGATCCTTGGATTCGAGCAGAGCGGCAAGGGAAGCTATCTCTTTGGATTTGAAGAGAGCTACGGCTGCCTGATCGGTACATATGCAAGGGACAAAGATGCGATCGTTGCTACAATGGCACTCTGCGAAGCTGCTGCATACTACAAGACTCAGGGCAAGACTCTCTGGGATGCAATGATCGAGATGTACGAACAGTTTGGTTATTATAAAGATGCGATCCAGTCTGTGACCATGAAGGGAATCGAAGGACTTCAGAAGATCCAGGAGATCATGAATTCTCTGCGTCAGAATCCGCCGGCAGAATTTGCAGGACATAAAGTAACTGCTGTAAGAGATTACAAGGCAGATACTATCACAGATGTGGCAACAGGAGCAGTGAAACCTACAGGTCTTCCGAACTCCAACGTTCTTTATTATGAGCTGACAGATGATGCATGGGTATGCGTTCGTCCGTCCGGAACAGAGCCGAAGGTTAAATTCTACTATGGTGTGAAGGGAACTTCCCTTGAGGATGCAGATAAGAAATCTGAAACTATGGGCAAGGCAGTTCTGGACATGGTTGACTCCATGAAATAATCAGGTAACTGGCGTATGCAGGAATTTGACGAATTTATGGAAGTTGTCCGGGAAATCCGGAAGAAGTGTCCGTGGGACAGTGTGCAGACACATGAAAGCCTGAAACCATATCTTATGGAGGAGGCAGAGGAGGTTCTGGAAGGAATCGACCGTCTGAATGCAGAGGACGACAGCCGGAATCTCTGTGAGGAACTTGGCGATGTACTGTTTCAGGTTGCACTTCACAGTGTGATCGCACAGGAAGAGGGACTTTTTACGATAGAGGATGTGATTTCGGGTATCGAGACCAAGATGAAATTTCGTCATCCGAGGATTTTTTCGCCGGAAGATACAGAGGCAGTGTCTTTGTCATGGGAAGAATTGAAAGCCCGGGAAAGACAGAACAATACCCGTATTTCTGCCGATGAAAAAACAACAGCGGAGAGCCCTCAATAGCAGGAAAAGCCTTGACAATTTGACACAAAAGGTATATATATAGTAGATAGCGTGCATATGCCAGGAAGCATTACGCAATAAATAAGAAAGAGATTATTTAGAGGAGGAAACACCATGAATAAAACAGAATTAGTAGCAGCAATGGCGAAAGAAACAAACCTTTCCAAGAAGGATATTGAGGCAGTTTTAAAATCTTTCACCGACGTTGTGGCATCCGAATTAAAAAAAGGTGGAAAAATCCAGTTAGTAGGTTTTGGTACATTTGAAGTAAGTGAAAGAGCAGCAAGAGAAGGAAGAAATCCTCGTACTGGCGAAACAATGACAATCGCAGCTTCCAAGGCACCGAAATTCAAAGCAGGAAAAGCTCTGAAAGATCTGGTAAACGAATAATTATAGCGTATGGCTGGGGGAACTTATGGTTCCCCCGTTTTTAGGTTAAAGGAGAATTTATGAGACTTGATAAATATCTGAAGATTTCACGTCTGATCAAGAGAAGAACAGTAGCGAACGAAGCCTGCGATGCGGGAAGAGTTCTGGTCAATGACCGTCCGGCCAAGGCGTCCGCACAGGTCAAGGCGGGTGATACCATTGAGATCCAGTTTGGCGGAGACAAGAAGGTACGGGTCGAAGTTCTGGATGTCAAGGATACTGTCCGCAAGGAAGACGCAGAAAATCTTTATAAATATCTCTGATACAGAGAAATGAAGTTTCGCGGTCTATCTGTCTTCCTCATCACATAAAGTAGAAGTGTAGTCAGGCGTAACTGTTCACAGGTAACAGTCAGGAGGCGGGAGAATGGAACCAGGTAGTGCACGGCAGCCGCACAGCTTGCTTCTGGAGAATCGGAGAAAAAGCACGATTTCAGGAGTTTTGGATGTCCAGTCATTTAATGAACAGGAAATTCTTCTTCTGACCGAGGAGGGAAAACTCCAGATAAAGGGAGAACAGCTTCATGTTAAAGGACTGGATCTGGAGAAAGGGAAAGCTGGGATTGAGGGCAAAATAAACAGTCTGGTCTATCTTTCCAGAAATACTCCTCCAAAGAAAGAGAAACTGATCAAAAGAATGTTCCGTTGAAATCCGGCAGTTATACGTGGCAGGAATGCTTTTGATTCCGGTATTTTTGCGGTTTTTTGACGAATTCTTTGTTAAAGAGGTTGCTATTTCCAGCCAAAAGAGGTAAACTTTTAGTAATCATGAGGAATCGCTTTTGTAATGTAGAGAGAGGAAAGCAGATTGAGCAGGTCAAAAAAAAACAGGAAAAACACTAGAATATTAAATAATTACCTTGGAATGGCACTGATTTCGGTAGTTGTTTTGATTCTTCTGGGAGCGCTTACTGTACAGAGCAGGGAGCTTAAGACCAGAATTGCATCCTATGATACAAGGGCATCAGAGATAAGGACATCTATAGAGGAAGAAGAGGATCGTACAAAGCAGCTCAAAGAAAAGAAGGAATATATGCAGACGGATGAGTATATTGCAGAACTTGCAAGGGATCGTCTGGGACTTGTCAAGGGTAATGAGATAGTTTTTGAAGAAGAGAAATAACGCATATTTTGGAGAAAACTTTTTTGAGATATGTGTCAGCGTTTGACAGATATTTTATAAAAACCCCTTTATAATTTTCCCTGAATGAATCATCAGGGGGAGGGGAAAATATGCAGGAATGGATAATTGCCATGCTCGCGGTCAGCATCTTACTGATCCTGCGGGACATGGCAAAAACTGTTTTGAAGGGAAGAAAATCCAAAAAAGAGGAACCTTTTCCTATGAATGGAGAGCATCCCCAGAAGGAAAGGGTGGAACGTTATGCAGCATCCTTTCAGAAACTGGCGGATACGTTTTATGGGATGCCCTATAAAAAAGAATACTTAAGCAGCGCACAGGTAGAGAATGTTCTCAGAGAAGCAGGGGAGCATTTGTGCAGGAACTGTTACCGGAGAGAACTGTGCTGGGGCGAACAGGCAGAGAGCATGTATCAGGGCGGAGAGGCACTGGTGCGGGCGGTCGAGCAGGCAGATGAGGGAAGGATTGAAGAACTTCGGAAGCAGTGGGGAGAGGTCTGTGGGAAGTCACCACAGTATCTGGAAAGTCTGAGGGAATGTTTCCAGCGTGAGAAACAGGAGATGATCTGGGGAAACCGTATGATCGAGAGTCGGCTTGCGGTTGCACAGCAGCTGAATGAGATTTCGCATATTATGCGGCAGGTGGCAGAGGATCTCTATGATATCAGTGAGGCGGAGCCGGTCTTTCAGGAAGAACTGACCAAAAGTCTTCGGAAGCGTCATGTAATTCTTAAGCGGGCGTGGGTGATGGACAAGGTTGAGGGAAGACGGCAGATTTTTCTGACTATGCGTGCAAGGAATGGTCAGTGTGTCTCTGTGGCAGAGATTGCGCAGATTTTGTCCGGGATCTGTGAATGCAGCATGACATCGGCACCGGGGAACCGCTGTATTGTGAACCGGGATTTTCATACCATACATTTTGTGGAAGATGTGAGCTATCAGATGCTGTACGGCGTGGCAAGGATCACCCGGGAGAAAGAGAAGGTTTCCGGAGATAACTATATCTGCCGTCAGGAGGATGGAGGCAGGTTTGTGATGTGCCTTTCGGACGGCATGGGATCTGGTATGGATGCGTGCAGGGAAAGTGAAATTGTGGTAGAATTACTGGAGCAGTTCCTGGAATCCGGCTTTTCGCAGGAGACTGCAGCGAGAATGGTCAATTCCGCCCTGGTATTAAACGGCAGGGAAGGGATGTTTTCGACGGTGGATATCTGCGCAGTGGATCTTTATACAGGGATCTGTGAATTTCTCAAGGCCGGAGCGGCAGCTACGTTTATCCGGAGAGATCACTGGGTGGAAGCAATCTCGTCTGAGAGTCTTGCGGCGGGACTGGTGCAGCGGATTGATTTTGACACGGCATCCAGGAAGCTGTATCACGGGGACTGTCTGGTGATGATGACGGACGGGGTGCTGGATGCACTTCCATCGGAGTGCGAGGAAGAAACCATGAAGGAGATCATCCTGGATGTACAGGAGAGTGCCCCGCGTGAGATCAGCCGGGGAATTCTGGAGAGGGTGCTCGGATACAGTGATTATCGTGCAAGAGATGATATGACAGTGCTGGTTGCGAGTGTTGTGAGAAAATAGCTGCTGTGAACAGCGGCAGAAACTGAATGAGGATAAAGAAGAATGCAGGAAATGACCCTGGATAAAGTAAAGAGATTTGCCGAACAGAATAAGATGATCCCGGAGAACAGCATGATCATAGCGGGGGTATCCGGCGGGAATGATTCCATGACAATGCTGCATCTTTTGAAGAGTTTACAGGCAGGGTGGAATTTCGGGCTGCGGGTGGTGCATGTGAATCATGGGATTCGTGGAGAGGAAGCCGAAAGGGATCAGAAGGTGGTTGAGGATATCTGCCGGCAGTGGGAGATTCCGTGCAGCTCGTATTGCTATGATGTGCCGCAATTGTCTGAGAAATGGAAGCTTGGAACGGAGGAGACAGGAAGAATTGTCCGGAGGAAGGCGTTTGAGGCAGAGAAGAAGAAATGCGGGCAGCAGGAGTGCGTCTGCAGGATCGCGCTGGCACATAACAAGAATGATCTTGCGGAAACCATGCTGCATCATCTTGCCAGAGGTACCGGCCTGAGAGGTCTCTGTTCGCTGAAACCAGTGAACGGAGAAGTGATTCGTCCTCTTTTGTGTTTAGAAAGAAAAGAAATAGACGAGTATATTAAGGAATGCGGGATTCCGGGTATTCTGGACAGTACGAACCTGGAGGATGAGTACACGAGAAACCGGATCCGCAGGCATATCCTTCCGATGATGGAGCAGGAGATCAATACCAAAGCCATAGAGCATATGGCAGAAACTTCCAGAATTCTGACAGAGGCAGAGGAGTTTCTGACAGAAGAGGCACAGGCACTGGTACAGAGGTACAGAGAGACGGATGGCAGCTATTGCCTGAAGGAGGATTTTTTTTACAAAAAGGAAATCCTCAAAAGCTATGGCGTCCGGGTGATCCTGGAGACTTTGAGCGGACAGAGAAGAGATCTGTCGCAGGTTCATATCCGTCAGACGCTGGAACTGTATCTCTGTCAGGTGAGCAAAAGAATCGATCTTCCCTATGGACTGGAAGCAATCCGGAGTTATGACGGTGTATGTATCCGTAAGAAGTCCCGGAGGAAGTCCACAGAGATGGCTTCCCCCAAAGAGGAATTTGCACTTCCTCTTTCTCAGGGAATGGTCGAAACATCGTATGGCAGGTTTGAAATTAAAATTTTTCCCTGTTCCGGTGAGAAGATTTTAGAAAAAAAGTATACGAAATGGTTTGATTGTGATAAAATAAAGTGCAGTTTGTCTGTCCGTACACGAAAGAGTGGAGACTATCTCGTGATCGGTAAGGGCGGAGAAAGCAAGAAACTGACCAGATGCATGATCGATGACAGAGTCCCGAAGGAATCAAGGGAGCAGATTCCCCTGATCGCAGATGGGGAAGAAATCATGTGGATCGTAGGCGGAAGGATCAGTGAGCGGTATAAAATTACTTCCTGTACAAGGAATATATTAGAAATCACATACCAAGGAGGAACCAGGAAATGAGTGAAAGAATTAAGGTTTTACTGAGTGAAGAGGAAGTGGATGCAAGAATCCAGCAGGTGGCAGCCAAAATCAGCAAGGATTATGCCGGAAGAGAAATCCATCTGATCTGCGTACTGAAAGGCGGCGTATTCTTTACCTGTGAACTTGCAAAGAGAATCACAGTAC
>SKEL01001680.1_pt1 | contig 18755 bp, 17 predicted proteins | sample 4826741 | NCBI WGS metagenome assembly SKEL01 (sample SAMN11008810, study PRJNA524170) | human gut metagenome | biome: Human fecal sample; material: Feces; isolation source: fecal sample from pouch patient p33 | host: Homo sapiens | place: Israel: Tel-Aviv | collected 2016-03-22
AATATTAATGTAACCTTAGGTAAGGAAAGCAAAGTTTCAGGTACTCCTAATAACGACGCTTACCAAAAATTCAAAGATGGCTTCATGGCTTTAAGCAAGGAAATGAATGAAATGTACCAAAAGGCTCAAAGCGACACTAGCTTGACAGAAGAACAGGTAGAAGCTATCATGGCTGAGATTGAAAAGAAAGACAGTGTAGGCATGGATATGGTTTATCAAACAATTGAAGCCAATATCACCAATCCGGTCGGTGTATATCTGCTCCCTTCCTATGCAGGCGCATTCGAACTCGACAAACAAAAAGCGTTGGTAGAAAAAATTCCCGCTGCATTAGTTAATGAACGTATCAACAAGTTGAAAGCCCACATTGAAACTTCAGAGAAAACGGCTGTAGGTCAGAAATACATTGATTTCTCTATGCAGACCCCTGAAGGTAAAACTGTAAGCCTGTCTGATTTCGTCAGCAAAAATAAATATACTTTGATTGACTTTTGGGCTAGCTGGTGCGGACCTTGCCGTAAAGAAATGCCCAATGTTGTAGAAGCATACAAGGCTTTCAAAGATAAAGGCTTCGGAATTGTAGGTATTTCTTTAGACGAGAATGCAGACAAGTGGAAAGAGGCTATCACTGCCTTGAATATTACATGGCCGCAAATGTCTGACCTGCAAGGTTGGAACAATGCAGGTGCAAAACTTTATGGTGTCAATTCAATTCCTGCTACCGTATTGGTTGATCAGGAAGGTACCATTGTTGCACGTAATCTCCGTGGAGATGCCATCAAGTCCAAACTGAACGAACTATTGAAATAAAATAACTGCAAAATAGTTTACAAAGTAAAATGAAGGTGTGTCAAAATGCACACCTTCTGTTTTTTACGCACAAAGCCCCGACTTTCACAAGCTGGGGCTTTGTTATTACCTAAAGATTTTGTATCTTTAGGTAATAAGAATTTCACTATGACAAAGATACATTTTCGTCCTTACAATCCCAACCAAACAGTGCTTTTTCCTCCAAGAATTGACGAGGATATTGCAGAGCATGATCCAGTTCGGATGGTTGACGCTCTGGTTGAGAGCCTGAACCTTGAAAGTTTCAGGAAGTTGTATAAGGAATGCGGGCGCAGCCCTTACCATCCCAGGATGATGCTCAAGGTCATTCTGTATGCCTATATGAACAACATCTACTCCTGCCGGAAAATCGAAAAGCTCCTTCACCGTAACATCCATTATATCTGGCTTGCCGGATATGAGAAACCGGATTTCATCACCATCAACCGTTTCCGCAACCGGGTGAAGAATGAAATCAACGAGGTGTTTACCCAAACCGTACTCCTTCTCTCTTCCAAAGGCTTCATCAGCTTGAATGTGGAATACATTGACGGGACAAAGATTGAGTCCAAAGCCAATAAGTATACTTTCGTCTGGCGGAAAACGGTTGAGCGGAACCGTGAACGCCTGATGAAGAAGATACATATCCTGCTAGGGCAGATAGACAATGTCATCGCCCAGGAGAACTCATCGGAAAGCAATGAGGAGATTGAGTTCACTCCAGTCATGCTGACTGAAATGGCGGGAGAATTGCGTCAAGCACTCGAACAGGTTCCTGAACCCTCCACGAAAGAGGAAAAGACTGCGTTGAAAAAGAAACGCAAACAGCTGAAGGAGTTGGAAGAGCACAGGGACAAGCTACAGGAATACGACAACCGTCTGGACACGCTGCAGGACAGGAATTCCTATTCCAAAACGGACAATGACGCTACTTTCATGAGAATGAAGGAGGATGCCATGCGTAACGGCCAGACAAAGCCCGGTTACAACCTCCAGATCGGCACCGGGAACCAGTTCATTACCGACTTTGCACTCTTCCCGAACCCTACGGATACACTGACCCTGATACCTTTCCTGCAATCCTTCTCAAGCAGATATGACAGGCTGGCCCATACGGTGGTTGCCGATTCCGGCTACGGTTCTGAGGAGAATTACCGCTTCATGTCAGAAAACGGTATGGAAGCCTACGTCAAGTACAACTACTTCCACATGGAACAGCGGCCGAGATTCAAACCGGACCCGTTCAAGGCCGAAAACTTCTACTACAATGAAGAACAAGACTTTTGTATCTGCCCCATGGGACAGAAGATGCAAAGGATAGGGACTAGACATGTGAAAACAGCATCCGGATATGTCAGCGAAAATGCCAGGTACAGAGCCATCAGATGTGAAGGCTGTCCGCTAAGATGCCGATGTTTTAAAGCAAAGGGGAACAGAACGATAGAGTTGAATCACAGACTCAGAAAATACAAGCAAAAAGCCAAAGAGTTGCTCTGCTCAGAGGAAGGGCTGAAACACAGAGGACAGAGATGCATAGAACCGGAAGCCGTGTTCGGACAAATGAAAAACAATATGAATTACAAACGTTTCCGCCATTTTGGAAAGGACAAGGTCTTCATGGACTTTGCCTTCTTTGCCATTGCCTTCAATATAAAAAAGATGTGTGCAAAAATGACTAAAGAAGGTATGGATTGGCTGATTAGACCGTTTTATGAGCTTACAGTTGTTCTATTTAGATGTTGAGAACGCATAAATCAAAGAAATCCTCAAAATATCGCAGCTTAAAAAAATGAGTCGATTTTTATAGTCAATGAAAAAAAGAAGGCGCATCGTGTATTACGACACACCTTCATCAAAGATAATCTGTACTATTTTAGTTGTATAGTACAGATTATCTTTGGAGTAGTGTTTTCATTTAAGAGAAATCTTATTCGCCGTCTCTCGCTTCTTGGAATTGACCAAATCAGCATAGATTTGAGTGGTGGTGACATTCTTATGCGTTAGCATCTTCGACACTGTGTAAATGTCTGTACCTAAGGAGATTTGGATGACGGCGTATGAATGCCTAAAGCAGTGGAAGGTTATGTGTTTTCTGATTCCGGCTTCGGCTATCCATTGTTTCAAGGGATGATGAGTCATGGATCGGGTTAAGCCTTTGAATACTTTTCCGGTGCCCCATTCGCCACACAACTCCAGTGCCTCCTGACTGATGGGGAGGGTAGCTTCTGTTTCCGTCTTCTCGGTACAGATACGGATATAGTAACCTTGATCCGGACCGACCTCAAAATCACACCAGTCCAGCTTCAAAATATCACTGATACGGAGACCGGTCATACAAGCGAATAGGGAAGCTTGTTTCAAGACTGGAATCTTGCATGGCGTAGCTGCTAGTTTCTTGACTTCATCAAGTGTCAGATACTCTTTTTTGACCTCTTTCCATTCAATCTTTTCCAAAAAGTCGTTCAAGTTCTCACGTAGCATCTTCTCTTTATAAGCTATTTTCAGCAGAGCTCGGAAAGTAGAATAATAGCCGGCTGCCGAATTGCGTGAGATGTAAGCATTGGGATGATTGATTTGTTTGCATTTAAGCAGGTAATCCCTGAACTTCTCGCACAGTTCTACGGTGACATCACCAAAGGTGCATTTGCCACCGACAAATTTTTCGAAGTGGTTGTAAACACAATTCCATTTCTCATACTTTTCTCGTGCTTTAGTCCGGAAATAGGCGAGGAAATCTACTTTTTGCTTGTTCTTGTCCAAGAACCCGAATTCTTCATTGATAAGCGACTGGACACGGATACAGCGGATTGCCTCTGCCTTGTTCAGCATATCCTGATTGAACATTCTTTGCTGCTCGTTTTTTGGCTTGGCATAGATGTAGATGCCGAGAAATTCCCGGCGACTCATCTTCATCGTATAAGGATTGCGGATGGCCGGATAATAATCCAGATAAAGAGATATGTGGTCGTTACGCAATGTTTTTTGTCTCAAAGTTACGTTGGTGCATGTAAGTGTCATAGCTATATTGTTTTTTGATTAATACTTGTTTTTGTTGCAAATAAAATAGGTGTTATTTATCACCGGAAAATAACTTTTGCCTCATTCTATCTTTGGAGGCTCAAAGAACTTGTCCAGCTCTGCCCACAGGATCTTGGTATATTTACCGACCTTGATGCGGGGAATATTATGGTATTTCACATAATGGTAGAGTTGGTCCCGTGTCAGATTGAATCGCTCCATCGCTTCGGCAATGGTGTAGTATTTGGGCTCTTCTGAAGCTATGAGACCTTTGGCAATGTCCACATGCTTTTTGGAATAATACACTATAATGCCGACTTTCTTTTTGGGAATGGCATTCTTTGATACAAAAGAATATATGGCCGTCAGCGTCATGCCAAACTTCTCCTGCATGTCTTGCGTGCTGTACCATTTCTTGATTTCAGGATCGGGAGCTTTCTTTGCAAAGTAGTCATCAAAGTGCTTTTTACTCCAATAGGTTTTTCCACGGTGAAAAGGTTCGTGGAATATTATGTTCCTTAGCGATGTGAAATATCCAGGAATCCTTTACGCCATACTTTTCCTTAACTTCAGCTGTGGTGTAGAAATCATTAGTGGAAGGTTTATCTCTGACTGGGACCTTAAATTCTATGGGCTTATTGAATAAGTTATCAATATCCTCCTTTTTTAATAGAAATTTATATCCAAGTCGGGAGGCTTTTAGTTCACCTCTTTTCAGGTAGCCATAAAGAGTAGGTCGGGTTACTCCAATGTATGTGGCAGCTTCTGTGATAGTAAGAATAGGCTTGTCTCTGATCTTCTCAATCGGCTTTTCCTTGATGACTTTTTCGACAATTTGGTTGTTAGCCTTAATAGAAGCCTCACGTTTCTTCTGTTTATACAGAAGGTTTGCACATCTGTGCGAACAACAGGTTGTAGTTGTTTTATGCGCAATGAATTCTTGCTTGCACCACGCACAGATTCGTCTGATTTCAATGTTGCTACTCATGTTATTTCTCCTTATTTCTCCAATATTTTTGTATAACTCCGTAAAATCCCGTAAAAGTTCTCCACGACCTTGCCCACGATAATCCTCAGATTTTCGTGGTGAGGTACACAGGAGGTACAAAAAATGGCGTAAAAAGGCTTAGCAACGATACTTGAGCAACAAAAAAGGCGCCCGTAAAGAGCGCCATATTAATCGATTGTAATCAATTTAAATATTTGATAGTCAAGTGTTTACTTGCCGATGCAAAAGTTTTTAAATATATTTTCAAGCACTTCATCATTAGTTACATCTCCCACAATATCTGAAAGATGGAAGATACATTGTCTTAAATCCTCGCTTACCAAATCTCCTGGTAGATCCGATTGTAATCCTTCCTGTACTCTATGAATAGAGTTCAGGGCTTGGACTAATGCTTCGTAATGTCTTGCATTTGTGATAATAATATCATTAAGACTGATTTCCGGCAAAGTAGCTGCTTGCACTAATTTCTCTTCCAAAGTGGTTATGTTTTCTCGTTTCTTGGCGGAAATAAATAACTTCTCCGTTTTAATATTGGCAAACATAGTTGCTAGTTCTTCTTTTTGTATGGGCAGTAACAATTCTGATTTATTGAACAGAATAATCAGTTTCTTACTTTGGCAATGCGGAAGAATTTCGGTTTGTAACTCTTCGAGCCGCCCTTTGACATCTGTAGAGTCTATCATCCATAAAATGATATGGGATTGTTCCATTTTTTTAAAAGTGCGCTTTATCCCTAGACTTTCAATTGTATCGGATGTCTGACGGATGCCTGCTGTGTCAATGAACCGAAAGGTAATACCTTGTAAATTTATTGTATCCTCTATCACATCGCGGGTGGTTCCATGAATATCGCTTACAATGGCTTTTTCTTCATTTAGCAATGCATTCAATAAAGTGGATTTTCCAACGTTCGTTTCTCCGATAATCGCTACCGGAATACCGTTTTTGATGGCATTTCCTACGCTGAAAGAGTGTGCTAATCGTGCAATGACTTGTTCGATATGGGCAGCGAGTTCGTTCAGTTCACTGCGGTTGGCGAACTCCAATTCTTCATGGTCGCTAAAGTCCAGTTCCAACTCCATTAACGAAGTGAAGTGTAGCAACCGATTACGTAGTTCGGCAAGTTCTTTACTGAATCCACCGCGCATTTGGCTCATTGCCAGACGATGACTTGCAGCAGAAGAAGAAGCGATTAAATCAGCTACGGCTTCGGCTTGGCTCAAGTCCATCTTTCCGTTCAGAAAAGCACGTTGGGTGTACTCACCAGGCAATGCGGATCGGCATCCGCTCTGGATGAGGAGTTGTATTACTTGTTGTAAAATATAGGATGAACCATGACACATGATTTCTGTGCTGTCTTCACCGGTATAAGAATGGGGGGCACGGAATAAAGAAACCAATACTTCGTCGATAACTTCTCCTTGTGGAGAAAGGATTTTTCCGAAAGTAAGAGTATAAGGCTTTCGCTCGGTTAATGGTTTTCCTTGTACAGGGATAAATAGGTGTGAAGTTATTTCAATAGCTCTAGGACCGGATACACGGATAATTCCGATGGCTCCTCCTTGAGCGGTGGCAATTGCACAGATAGTATCTTGGTTTATCATTTTCATCTTAATAGTACAATGTTTTAGCTATGACGGCAGCTACTTTTTCCAAGTAGTAGCGGTCTATTTCATTAAAAGAGTTTAATACGTCGCTATCAATGTCCAACACTCCTTTTACTTGTTCATCAGCAAGGATAGGGACTACTATTTCGGAACGGGAGAGGGAGCTGCATGCAATGTGTCCGGGGAATTGTTCCACATCAGGTACTATCAGTGTACGAGATTCAGCCCATGAAGTTCCGCATACTCCTTTTCCTTTGCGGATATGGTAACAAGCGACACTTCCTTGAAAAGGACCGAGAATGAGTTTATCATTTTTGACTAGATAGAAACCTACCCAAAAAAAACCAAAGGCTTCATGAAGGGCGGCACAGGCATTGGCAAGAACACTAACTTCTTCCTTTTCGTTCGAAATTAGAAGCTCGAATTGGGGTAGGAAGAGGCTGTAGCGTTCTTCTTTATCAGTAGTTGTTTGTTTGAAATTGGCTTCCATCTGTAGTGATTATATTCGTTCTAAAACTTTTTTTATCAGTTCGTCAATAGAATTTTTATATCCTGTGTTGGCTTCCTTTATTAATCGGTTAGCAATAACCATACATACAGTCATCGCTTTGTGACCCATTAAGCGTGCAAGCCCTGCAAGTGCAGAACTTTCCATTTCGAAGTTAGTGATATGGTACCCCTCATATTCAAATTGTTCAATTTTCTCATTTTGTTTGGGATCGGCCAAAGGGATACGGAGCTCCCGTCCTTGTGGTCCAAAGAAGCCTCCGGCTGCGATAGTTACCCCGCGAATCATATCATTTTGTGCGATGCGGTCAATGAGTTCTTTGTCTGCATTAATAACGTAAGGATGTGCGATGCATACATTGCCTTCCCAGCCCATATAATTAATGAATGCTTGTTCCATTTTGAGATCACATACTTCATTACGGCCGGCATAAAAATTAAGCAATCCATCAAAACCGATAGACTTTTCTGAACAGATATATGTACCTACAGGAGTATAAGGTTGCAAACCTCCACAAGTACCTATGCGTACTAGTTGCAGTTGGCGTAACTTATCTTTCTCATAACGGCTTTTAAAATCGATATTAGCCAAAGCATCCAATTCGTTCATTACGATATCTATATTGTCGCAGCCAATACCTGTAGAAACTACCGTAATACGTTTATCTTTATAGGTTCCGGTAATGGTCTTAAACTCACGACTTTCTACTTCACACTCTATGGTGTCGAAATGGGAAGCTACTAAAGCTACACGACCCGGGTCACCCACAAGAATTATTTTATCTGCTAGTTGTTCCGGCTTTACATGAAGGTGAAAAATAGAACCATCAGGATTGATAATCAATTCAGATTCGGCATAATATTTTTTCATGGCCATTGCTTTTAATTGTTTTTATAATAAATATTTTTTCAAAATAATAGAAGAAGATCTATGGATGCATACATTTGATATCTTTTCGGAATATCGGGTAACTTCATGAGAGCTTGCTTCTATGGTAGATATAATCAGTACGTCCTAAGTTATTATTTGCTTAACGGTTCATTGCCGAAACTTGTTTCGGGTTTTGCAATATTTTCGCGCATGGAGGTATCTGCCTGTATATTTTTCATACGATAATAATCCATGATACCTAGATTGCCACTACGAAATGCTTCAGCCATGGCTTTGGGTACTTCAGCTTCTGCTTGGATTACGTTGGCGCGTGCTTCTTCGGCTTTCGCTTTCATTTCCTGTTCCAGTGCGACTGCCATGGCACGACGTTCCTCAGCCTTGGCTTGTGCGATATTTTTGTCTGCATTAGCTTGATCAATTTGCAAGGCTGCACCGATGTTTCTACCTATATCTATATCCGCAATATCGATTGATAGAATTTCAAAAGCTGTTCCGGCATCCAAGCCTTTGCGGAGTACCAGTTTGGAGATTGAATCCGGATTCTCCAGTACCGATTTGTGGTTCTCGGACGATCCGATAGAGGATACGATACCTTCGCCTACACGTGCCAAAATGGTGTCTTCTCCTGCGCCACCTACTAATTGACGTATATTAGCGCGTACGGTAACGCGTGCCTTGGCTATCAATTGGATACCATCTTTTGCTACGGCAGTAACAGGAGGAGTGTCAATTACTTTCGGATTGACAGACATTTGCACGGCTTCAAATACATCACGACCTGCCAAGTCAATTCCTGTTGCCATTTGAAAAGAAAGTTCGATGTTAGCTTTAGAAGCAGAAACCAATGCGTGTACCACTTTTTCTACGTGTCCGCCTGCCATATAGTGTGCTTCCAGCTCGTCGCGAGTGATAGTGCTCAAACCGGCTTTATGTGCTTCAATCATTGCCGGGACGATGACGTATGGCGGGACATTTCGGATGCGCATTAAGAATAACTGTATCAACGAGATGCGTACACCTGATACTTTGGCTGAAAGCCAAAGGAAGAATGGTACATAATGAAAAAATAATATTACAAAAATAATTCCACCTCCAATGAGAATGAAGGGAAGATAGTTGGGTTCAATCATGGTAATTCGTATTTTAGTGTGAATATTTATGTTATTTGAGTTTACGTACAATGACCGTATTTTCTACGATACGCTCTACATAGATAGGTGTTTTTTCATCTATCAGTCCGTCGGCAGAACGGACTTCTATAATATGTCCGCTTATCTCAGCATTACCGATCAAGGCTAGACGAGTAACTGTGATACCTTTGTTACCGACTTTAATATTCAATCCTTTCAATGGGTTGATTTTATAGTCGAGGCTTTTCTTTAAAGATAGTTTATCCATTGTCTTGGAATGCATAAACCACGCGGTGATACCGATACATCCCACAGCTGAAACTGCCAGTGTAAGAAAGCCTGCTTCCGGCCCTAAAGCGGAAAAGGCATAATAATTAGCATACAAGATACAAATAACTGACGCTATTCCGGCAATACTAATACCTGGAATAAGGAATACTTCTATAATAAAGAGAAGTAGACCGGCCAATATTAGAGCGATGATAATAAGTGCTTCCATTTTAGCTTGTATTAGTGTTTTAATTTCTTTATCTCTTCGTTTCGTACGTTCAGAGTAAGCTTTTCAATTTCTTTCAAAAGCTGTTCGGTCCGTTTTTCTAAGTCAAGTATGCCGGGAGCGAGGGCTTTCTTTTGTGAACGATTGCTTTGAGCATATTGCTCTCGTTTCTCTTCAAGATTTTTGGAGAGCATATCATAATCTTTTTGCTTCTGCATCACTTGTTGGTATGCGGCTCGTGCAGGGGTGGAGCGGAAATCATTGAGAGTGTGATAGACAGTGGAATCATCTATTATAAATAAAAAGTCTCCTTCCTTCTTTTCCGTATCTTTGGCATATATCAGGGCAGCTAACTTTTGTTTGGCAATACGTACTTTATCTGTATCTTTCCAAGTGGTTCGGATAGAACGCAAGCTAGCTGCCTCTTTAAGTGTTGTCGGGTCAGTATTTTCATAATCGTATACTACCTTCGTTTCATTTGGAACAAAAATATAAATACAGACCTTGTCTTCAGGTTGATAGCGGTCGGATGCAAACCATCCTAAATTATTTAATTCATCAATGACATACATATAGTCATTGGCCGGTGAATTAAAGGGCATTCCAATATTATCCGGTCGTAAGTAGCTACTACTTTCTGAGTCATAGCGAGTAACAAATATGTCATATCCACCCAACGAGCCTTCTCCATCAGAAGCATAATATAGTGTTACTCCGTCTGCCATCAGATAGGGGTAGTTGACATTTCCCTGTTCATTCAGGGTATTTAAAGGTTCCGGATCGCTCCAATTATTTATCAGCTTTATGCGTGAGTAAAGTTGCATTTTTCCATCAGGGTTTTGATCACCATAAATTATTTTATTACCCATTTCTGACTGGTAAATAGTGCCTGCGATGGAGTTGTCTTGATGTAAAGTACCTGATTCACGACTCACTTTATATGCTTTCAGAAATTCGTTCTTGTCTACCACAAAGCTATCTATTACGGCTACGTCTTCCACACCCTTAATCATGCGTGCGCCCTGTTTGATAATTTCTAATTCGGATTCAGCTGCTTCGGTTGGTCGTTTTTTCTTTTCCAGCCATTCGATATGTTGCTCGTAGTTGTCCACTGCATCTTCGAAGCGGTACATATCATAATATAGCTTTCCCAGATATTTGAATGCATCAATCACTTTGCGTGCCGCACTTTTCTCCAGATAGGGTTGTGCTTCAACTTTTTCTCCGGTTTCATAGCAGCAAGCACCATACCAATAATTATAATTGGCATTGGATGGGGCCTTTTTCACCAAACTCTGAAACACAGGTTTGGCCTTTTCAAATTCTCCTTCAAGGAAAAGTTTTTTAGCTTGTTCGAGGTTTTGCGCCATCATGCTGCTCGTCAGCCCCAAGGCAAACAGGCAGGCTATGTATCTTTTGCGTATCATTTTATCTGCAATATTTGTACTATTCTAAATTCAAAAATACAATATTTATTGGAATTATGCCACTTTACTTCATTCTATTTTATGAAATCTTCCATAAATCATTCTTTTCATGTATTTTTGTGCCCGATTTCTAAAAACAGATATGGCACAATTTACGGAAGAAGATAAAATAATGCGCCGTGTGGAGCAACGCTTTAACAAGGGGATGGTGAAATATCGTCTTATTGAAGATGGAGATAAGATATTGGTTGGTTTGTCCGGAGGTAAAGATTCGTTGGCGTTATTGGAATTGTTGGCAAAACGTTCTCGTATCTTAAAACCACGTTTTACGGTTATGGCAGTACACATTGGCATGACGAATATTCCTTATCAGTCCGATTTGGAATACTTGAAGAATTATGCTGAGGGTTTGGGAGTGCCATTTGTGTATTTTGAAACATCGTTCGATTTGTCAACTGATACTCGTAAATCTCCGTGCTTCCTTTGTTCGTGGAATCGGAGGAAGGCTCTTTTCACAGTTGCTAAAGAGCATGGATGTACTAAGATAGCATTGGGGCATCACATGGATGATATTTTGGAAACATTGTTGATGAATATCACTTTTCAAGGGGCATTTGGAACTATGCCGCCTCGGTTGGTGATGCGTAAGTTTGACATGACTATCATTCGTCCCATGTGCTTGGTGCATGAGTCTGATTTGTCAGATATGGCTCGTGTTCGGGGGTATCGTCGGCAGATAAAGAATTGTCCTTACGAAAGCCAGTCAAATCGTTCGGACATGAAAGAGGTGTTGAAATCTTTAGAGAAATTGAATCCCGAGGCACGTTATAGCTTATGGGGAAGTATGACAAACATACAGGAGGATTTACTTCCTGATAAAATAGATTAAGAACAAAATGGTATCTCAAGGTATTTATTCAATCGTTTTATTGATTTTTTCGAATGTGTTCATGACTTTTGCATGGTATGGGCATTTAAAGATGAAACAGGAATTCAGTTGGTTTGCGGCACTTCCATTGATTGGCGTGATTGCTTTTAGTTGGGCGGTTGCTTTTTTTGAGTATTGTCTTCAGGTGCCTGCTAATCGTTTAGGCTTTCGCGATAACGGAGGGCCGTTTGATATCATGCAGTTAAAAGTAATACAAGAAGTGATTACGTTAGCCGTGTTTACTCTATTTTCAGTTTGGGCTTTTAAAACGGAACTGAAGTGGAATCATTTAGCGGCTTTCCTTTGTCTGGTTTTGGCCGTTTACTTTGTTTTTAAGAAGTAGGGAGTCAGAAGATTCCACTACTCCCGGGTAGAGCCTTTCGGCTTGTTTACGCAGAAGTTCCATCATTAGGGTAGTGTCTTTCTTTACGGTATCCTGCAGGGTTGGTATATAGTCCATATAGCTTTTCCAGGCATTGGCATGTTTGCGGTTGCGTTTGATGGCACGTCCTCGTGTGGTAAGGTTTTCATAAAGTAATTTTTCGGCATCGAAAGTATATGTTGCTCCTACGCTGACTTGAATGGCATTGTTATTTTTGCCGGTAAGTATAACACGTTGTTCCCTTACATCATATTTGATTGCGCTGTTTACATTTAACACCATGGATATTTTCAGTTCTTTCTCATTGGTGATAATCGGATCATTTACCGGGTCTTCATCCCATCTTGTATAGGGGGTGTAAGGGGTAAAGCGAACATATTGGGGTTTTATCCATTGGGTGGTATCTCCAAAGTTTTTGGGTAAGGCATCTAGAAATTTCATCCATGGTTTGTCTTGAGATATCATCGGACTTCCTTGGATGGCATCCTTAGTCGGTTTAAAGTCAAAATGAATTGATTTTACAGCTTCTTTGTTGATGATTAATTCTTCTTTTCCATTTAACAATTGCTGTAAACGGAGAGAATCCTGTTTGCTCCATTGTGCTTGTGCTGTCAGTGCCGCTAAGGTACAGAGTAATATGCTGAGACTTACCCTTTGGGTCATTTGTTTTCTCTTTATACGTGATTATATGTTGGCAAAAGTAACTAGGAGTAGCTATAATACCGGTTAAATCAGCGTTATTATTTGTTTATTACCCGGAATGTTTAAGAATTATTTAGTTAATGATGGCATATGTTATGATTAGACACAGATTTCACGGAATGGAGAATAAGTTCATGCAAATCCGTGTCTTCTGTGTCTAATGTATCTGTTATTTCTGCTGAGTTAATTGTGCATGCATGGCGGCAGCGGCTCTGCGTCCGTCGCCCATTGCCAGAATCACCGTTGCTCCTCCGCGAACGATATCTCCACCGGCATAGATAGTCGGGATGGATGATTGCATATTATCGTTTACAGCGATAGTTCCTTTACGTCCCAATTCCAATCCTTTGATAGAGCTGGGAACGATCGGGTTGGGAGATACGCCCACACTGACAATAGCCATGTCTATATCGATGGTTTCTGTTGCTCCCGGAATGGCTACAGGACTGCGGCGACCCGAAGCATCTGGTTCACCCAATTCCATCTTTTGCAATACTACTTGTTTGACGCGCCCTTTTTCGTCAGCGATGTACTCAATGGGGTTGTGGAGAGTCATGAATTCCACTCCTTCTTCCTTGGCGTGTTTTACTTCTTCCAAACGTGCCGGCATTTCTTCCTCTGAACGACGGTAAATAATCATGGCGCGCTCTGCTCCCAAACGGCGGGCGGTGCGGACAGAGTCCATGGCAGTGTTGCCTCCACCGATAACGGCTACATTCTTTCCAAATACCACCGGAGTATCAGAATCATCGCTGGCTGCATCCATCAGATTTACACGGGTCAGGTATTCATTGGAAGACATGATGTTGATGGAGTTTTCTCCCGGAATGTTCATGAAGTTGGGCAGGCCGGCGCCTGATGCGACAAATATACCTTTGAAACCTTCGGCTTCCAAATCTTCCACACTGATGGTTTTGCCTACAATGCAATCTTTCATAAAGGTGACACCCATCTTTGCCAAGTTATTGATTTCCACATCTACAATCTTGTTGGGCAGGCGGAATTCAGGGATGCCGTATTTCAATACGCCGCCGATTTCATGTAATGCTTCAAATACAGTTACTTCATAGCCCAGCTTGGCCATATCTCCGGCAAAGGAAAGTCCTGCAGGACCTGAACCGATGACGGCTATTTTGATACCGTTTTTTTCTGCTATGTGTGGGACGGATATTTGCCCGCTTTCACGTTCGTAATCAGCTGCAAAACGTTCCAAGTAACCAATGGCAACAGCTTCGTGTCCGGCTTTCAAATGTGTACATTGCGATTCGCATTGTTTTTCTTGTGGACAAACGCGACCACATACAGCCGGCAAAGCACTGGTCTCTTTCAGAGTCTTTGCAGCTTCGAGGAATTCTCCGCGTTCGATGTTTTTAATGAATTTAGGAATATTGATTCCTACCGGGCAACCATTCATGCAAGTCGGGTTGGGGCAATCCAGACAACGCTTGGCTTCCGTTATGGCTTGTTCTTCGTTCAGTCCCAAGTTTACTTCTTCTTTACGGCTATGCGAACGGTATTCTGCATCCAGCTCATTCATCTTGACACGGGGAATGGCCATGCGTTCTTTGGGTTTCATCGCTTTGCGCAACTCTGTACGCCAAGGGGCATCACGTCCATCAAGTTCCTTGGTCGCTTCGCAAGTTTCGGGTTGTTTGTCTGTATCCAGTTTATGAATTTCTTCCCTTTCAATCTCTTTGAAAGCTCCCATACGTTTTAGCATTTCATCGAAATCCACTTGATGTCCGTCAAATTCAGGACCATCCACGCATACGAAGCGTGTTTTGCCTCCCACGGTGATGCGGCATGCACCACACATACCTGTTCCGTCCACCATGATGGTGTTCAGAGATACATCGGTAGGTATTTCATATTTCTTAGTCAGCAGGCAGACAAATTTCATCATGATGGCGGGACCGATGGCGAAGCATTTGTTTACTTTTTCGCGTTTTATCACTTCTTCTACACCTTCTGTCACCAGTCCTTTACGACCATATGAGCCGTCGTCTGTCATAATGATTACTTCGTCAGAACTTTCACGCATTTCTTTTTCGAGAATAATCAGTTCTTTGCTGCGTCCTGCCAATACGGTGATGACACGGTTTCCGGCGGCTTTTAATGCTTGGACAATAGGAAGCATTGGGGCAACGCCGACTCCTCCTCCGGCACAAACTACGGTTCCGAAGTTTTCGATGTGGGTAGCTTTTCCCAATGGACCTACAACATCAGTGATGTAATCACCCTCATTCAGTTCGCAAAGACGGGTAGAGGAGAGTCCTACCTCTTGCACTACCAATGTGATGGTTCCTTTTATGGGGTCTGCACCGGCTATGGTCAGCGGCATACGTTCGCCTTTTTCGCCTACACGGACGATTACAAAGTGTCCTGCTTTGCGAGACTTTGCAATAAGAGGAGCCTCTATCACCAGCTTAAAGACCTTTTCTGAGAAATGTTCTTTTGAAATAATCTTATTCATTTTGCTATACTATAAGTTAGTTGTTCTTCTTGCTTGGATATCAATTTGATAATTGTTTGCAAAGTTATGATTATATTTTCTAACGACAAAAGAAAAGCCACCCTTTTATATGGGTGGCTTATGCTATATGACTAAGTCTTGTTATTGTATATGAAATTTGTAACCGATTACACCATAGTATATCAGTCAATCATGTCAAATCCACAATAGGGAACCAATGCTTTGGGGATACGGATTCCTTCGGGAGTCTGATTGTTTTCAAGCAGTGCAGCAACGATGCGCGGCAATGCCAATGCTGAACCGTTCAATGTATGGCAAAGTTCGGTTTTCTTGTCTGCGTTGCGATAGCGGCATTTCAGACGGTTAGCCTGATATGTGTCGAAGTTTGAAACGGAGCTGACTTCCAACCAGCGTTTCTGTGCTTCCGAATATACTTCAAAATCGAAGCAAAGAGCAGCTGTAAAACTCATATCACCGCCACAAAGACGGAGAATACGATAGGGGAGTTCCAGTTTTTGTAATAGACCTTCTACGTGATTCAGCATTTCCTGATGTGATTGTTTGGAATGTTCGGGCTTGTCAATGCGGACTAATTCTACTTTGGAGAATTCGTGCAAGCGGTTCAGGCCGCGAACATCTTTACCGTATGAGCCGGCTTCACGACGGAAACATTGAGTGTATGCACAATTTTTGATAGGCAATTGCTTTTCATCCAAAATAACATCGCGATAGATGTTTGTCACAGGCACTTCGGCAGTGGGAATCAAATATAAATCATCTACTTCGCAGTGATACATCTGTCCTTCTTTGTCAGGCAATTGTCCGGTTCCATAACCGGAGGCGGTGTTGACAACCGTCGGAGGCATAATTTCGTCATAACCGGAAGCACGTGCTTCGTCAAGGAAGAAGTTTATGAGTGCGCGTTGCAAGCGTGCTCCTTTACCCTTATATACAGGAAAACCGGCGCCGGTAATTTTAACGCCCAAGTCAAAATCGATTAAGTCATATTTCTTGGCAAGTTCCCAATGGGGAAGTGCATCTTTAGGGAGCTCGGTTTCCATACCTCCCATCTTTTCCACTACGTTATCTTCGGCCCCAAAGCCTTCGGGTACTTCATCATAGGGAACATTGGGGATGGTATAGAGCAGATTGGTCATGTCTTCTTGAGCTTGGTCCATTTCGGCTTGCAGGGTTTTGCTGATTTCTTTGATTTCAGCAACGCGTGCTTTAGCTGTTTCTGCTTCCTCCTTTTTGCCTTCTTTCATGAGCAGACCGATAGATTTCGAGATAGAGTTGACCTCTGCCAGATTTTTATCTAATTGATTCTGTGTATTACGTCTTTTATCGTTAAATGCAAGCACTTGTTCAATGGTTGCTTTTGCATCTTTGAAGTGCTTTTTTTCCAATCCGCGGATAACTCCTTCCGTGTTGTCGGTAATTTGTTTAATAGTAAGCATATCTTTTACTCTTTTTGATATTTCTTTAATTAGTGGACAAAGATAGATAAAAAAATGGTAAGGTGTATGAGTTATTCGTTACTTTTGCATTTGGATTTAATATGAAAATGAACGGAAGATGAATTATCTTGAAATAGTGGGTACTCTTGTCGGGCTGCTTTATTTGTGGTTTGAGTACAAGGCAAGCATTTGGTTGTGGCCTGTGAGTGTCATTATGCCTGCCATTTATATAGTTGTGTACTATCAGGTGGGGCTGTATGCAGATTCGGGTATCAGTGTTTATTATTTGCTGGCGGGTATCTATGGCTGGTGGGTATGGTTGAGGCATGTTCCCGGCAGGCAGGAGAAATTGATTACTTTTACTCCTCGCAAGTTGTTTATGCCTTTGTTTGTTGTTCTATGCCTTGTGTTTGCGTTGATAGGTGGGATATTGGCAACGTATACAGACAGTACAATACCATGGTGGGATAGTTTTACTACAGCTTTAAGTATTATAGCTATGTGGATGTTGGCACATAAATATGTGGAGCAATGGTTGGTGTGGCTTGTTGTAGATGTTATATCTTGCGGGTTATATCTTTATAAAGATCTTTATTTTACTTCCTTTCTTTATGGACTTTATGCCGTGATAGCTTTTGGGGGGTATCTAAGGTGGAAACAATTAATGAATGTAACAGAATGAAAGAATATAAATTACCGGAACAAATAAATATACCTCAAACTATTATATTGGCAGATGGAGACTTCCCTTCTTCTCCTTTGGCTAAGGAATGGTTGAGGGAGTGTCCTTATGTGGTTTGTTGTGACGGGGCGGCCAACACATATCTTCGCTTTGGGAAGATGCCGGCTGCTATTGTGGGTGATGGTGATTCGTTATTGCCGGAGATAAAGGAACGCTATGTTCATCTCATTCATCGTGAAACGGAGCAGGATACGAATGATTTGAGTAAGGCATTTCGTTTCTGTCTGTCTCAGGGAAGGCGGGATATTACGATTATGGGGGCTACCGGTAAGCGGGAAGATCATACTTTGGGAAACATCAGTCTGCTTGCTGACTATATGGAGCAGGCAGAAGTGAGGATGTTGACTGATTATGGGCTGTTTATACCTATTAAAGAAGATAGCGTGTTTGAATCTTTTCCGACTCAACAGGTTTCTGTTTTTAATATGGGGGCTACGGAACTTTCGGCAGACGGCTTGGTTTATCCTCTTTCTGCTTTTACGAATTGGTGGCAGGGGACATTGAATGAAGCTATCGGCAATCGGTTTATTATTCATGTACACGGCAAAGTGCTTGTTTTCAGGGTGATATGATTCTTTTTTAAAGATTTTAATGCCTTTTTGGGAATTACCCGTAAAATAGAGAGGACTTGCTTCATTCCATGTCGGAAAGCATGCTTTTACACGTACGTCCGCATGGAGCTTCACATACGTATGTGTAAGGCTGCGCATACGTCCGTACAGGCTCATACGTACTAACGTGAAATTATGTACTTCCAAAAAGACAAAGACGTTTTGTAAAAAGAGCAAGAGCTTTCTCAAAAAGATAATGGTCTTTTAAAAAAAGAAAAGGAGCTTTTTCCAAAAGATAACGAGCTTTTTTAAAAACACTTTGATCTTTTTTACCCTTTGTCGGGACTTGGTAAGCCGTTGGAAAGGCTGATACATAAAGGGCACTTCCGGAAGTTATCTGAAGAACAGGGTGAACTTTTAAGAGTAAAAGCTCTTCTTTATGGTTTGGCAGGTGAGCCAATAACAAAGTCCGGGCTTTGTAGGGATATTCAGTAAATGTCTCTAAAAAATAAGATGGCATATGAAGATGATAGGGCATGACCACTTCATATGCCATTCTTATTGCCATTTTTCCGTGCTTTCTCACATAATTCTATCCGACAGGAC
>SKEL01001688.1_pt1 | contig 18691 bp, 4 predicted proteins | sample 4826741 | NCBI WGS metagenome assembly SKEL01 (sample SAMN11008810, study PRJNA524170) | human gut metagenome | biome: Human fecal sample; material: Feces; isolation source: fecal sample from pouch patient p33 | host: Homo sapiens | place: Israel: Tel-Aviv | collected 2016-03-22
AAATAAGATGATTTGTAATTGTAATCTTTGTTTCATTAACTTAAGTAACATGTATTTTGCATTTTTATAAAAATCGAACTAGTGTAAAAAAACAGAAAATTTTATTGACAGTTAAATTATAAAGGAGTAGAATACGGTTGCAGCATAAAAGTTAAGCAACGGCAATTGAATCATAATTCAATTGGGAGGAATTTATGAAATGAAAGATTTTTTTAATCGACGCCAACGTTTTTCTTTGAGAAAATATTCAATCGGCGTTTGCTCAGTGCTTTTGGGAACGGCACTGTTTGCAGCACATGGTGCACAAGCTGATGAGCTTGCCAGTACCGACACACCGGTAACACCAGAGGCATCTGTTACCGGCGATGATTCGAGTAGTTTAGTAACTACTTCAACAACTGCGACACAACAGACAGATCCTACGTCTGTTGTTTCAGCGTCTGCTGAAACGTCTGCATCTGCAACACTTGATTTAACTCCAAGTGTAACAACTTCTGCGGATGCATCAACAGGAGAAACAGCAAAAACACAGGCTGAGACAGCAAAGGAATCTGATGAGTCTGTTTCAGAATCATCTGTTGAGAATCATTCAGATAAAGTGAGTCAAACTGATAATCACGAAAATTCATCTGATAAAACTCAAAAGTCATCTAATTCAGATGATTCTAATCGTGCTAGTCGTACGCGTCGTGATACGAGTGCAGCAGCATCAGCTTCATCAACAGTAGCAGTAGATGCTCAGAAAGAAGTATCTAGTTGGAGTGAATTTGTTGCAGCACTTCAAGACAGTAGTATTAAAGAAATTACCGTTAAAGGTAATATCGTAGCAGCAGGTGATAATGGTAATACAGATAATGGACGTTCAGGATCTGTTGACCGTAAAATCACTATTAACACTCAAGCACGTCCACTTACAATCAAAGGTGAAAATCAAAATGCTAGTCTAGACCTTTTGTCAAATACCTTAGAATTAACTGGTGCAGCTTGGGAACTTAACTTCAAAAACCTTAAATTGGCATCAGCTAACTCAAAGGGACCTGTTGATTTATCTAAGACAAGTGGTCCAAATACTGTTACTTTTGACAATGTAACCAGTGTTGGTTCTTCACTTTATGGTGGTGGTGGAAACACCAATGTTGTTATTAAAGGAAATACAACATCAACTGTTAGTGATAGCTATCAATCTGGAAATGGACAAACTCAGTTTGTTCAACGTAACGTGGGACAAGCTGGAAGATCAGATAAACGTCGTGAATCAAACATTCATGATGCTAAAGCTGTCATTGTTTCTGAGGGGGCTAGTCTAACACTTAACCGTTCTTCTCAAGGGGATGCAATCACTCTTGAAAGTGGCGCTAAAGTTAGTGTTCAAGATAGAGCTAACCTAACCATTAACATGAACACTGATAACGCTACAGATAGTGCTCGATATCATAATGCTGGTATCTTTATGGCAGATGGCGGTACAGTGGAAACAGGTAAAGAGTCAAAACTTGTACTTAACACTAGTATCGGACAAGGTATTTCGCTTGGTGTCAATCGACCTGGAGATGGTGTAACAGATAAAGATCGTTTCGGTGGTTATGGCGCTGGAAATAGTAATCGTAAGAATGGTCCAAGTAAAGTTATTATCGGTGACGGTGCGACCTTTGAATTAAATGGTCGTGATGGTGTGATGGCCGGTAATAATGCTGAGTTTACAACGGGTGCAACTTCTAAAGTTCGTTTTGAAAATAAAGGCCGTGGTGTTGCGATTGACCTTGGTAATAATTCGAAAGTTAATTTTGGTAAAAATTCTACCAATACATTCCACTCAGTAGGTAAAGGTCCTAAGAGTGGAGGAGGCCCTTCAGGAAGCTATGACGGTTATAACTATATTGGTCTAAATGAAAATGGTCGTATTGTCGTAGATGACTATGCAACATTCCGTGTACAAATGGATGATCGCGGTGATAATGCTTGGGACGATGTTATTTCACTTGGTTCTGAAAATGGCCAAAAGGATCAACCGTTATTCCAGGCTAATAAGGGTTCTATCGTAGACATTCGAGATGATAATACTAACTACTATGCTGAATTGATTTCAGTAGCGTTGGGAAATAGTTCTAATACCTTTTTCCAATTTAACAATCCACTTTATGTCTCATTACTACGTTATACTAGATCAGATGGTCTCTCAGCTGGAGAGGTGACTGGTAAATTGCCTGCATCTACTCCTCAAGGTAATAACCCTGAAGATATTGGTCATGGTAATATTCTTTATATTTCAAATAAATCAGCTAGTTCAGGTAACCGAGTAGAATTTAACGGTCCAACAGGAACACTCGTTAATCCAGGTCTTGGAACATATACTGTTTATTCGTTGAATAAAGATGGTAGAGATGCACAAAGTCGTAATAAGCAAAGCTCTGTTTGGACTAATATCCAAGGTGGAGCATTGAGTATTGCAGGTTTCCAAAGTAACCATGCTGATATTAATCCTGCAAATGCACAATCAGTTCCAACAGGTTCATCTACAGGTGGTATATCAGCAACTGACAGAACATATGGTATCGACCCTGTTGGTGATAACCGTCAAAACATTTGGATTTCGAACGGCTCAACAATCAATCCTACAGCTATCCATAAAAATGTTATCAAATACGTTTATGAAGATGGCACACCAGTTAAAGATGACGTCATTCAATCATCTGATTGGAATCGTACTCTTGAGGTTGCCATTGATCAGGACCAATTTAAAGATGTTTTGAAGAATTCAACTGTAAGTAATGGTGATGAATTCTTGACTGCTTACAGTAAAGCAAAATACAATGTTGGTGATATCGATGGCGATGGTAAAGCTGATACAGGATGGAGAGTAGCAGGAACGACAAACAATGAGACTGTCAACTATACTGCTGTAACTTCTCCTAAGCTAAGTGGCTATAAGGCAGAAATTTTATCAACTAATGTTCCTGGTCTAAAAGCAGGAGACAATGCAGATAGTGTAGCTGCTTCTTATACTTACAATCCTTCTACTGCGCCAGCAGATACTATCATTGAAACTAGTGCAGGTCGCAGAACAATTTCTGACACTTATTGGCGTAATATTGTAGCTAAATCTGATTTAGGAAGCTATGAAACTGTAGTTGTTTATAAGAAAGAGAAACAGAAAGCTACAATTCACTATGTTGATGTGTCAGCTAATAATAAAGAATTAGCTAGTGATTCTGTTGAAGGTGATTCAGGAGCTAATATTGATTACTCAACTGCTAACAAGATTCAAGAGTTTGTTAATAAAGGCTACAAACTAGTAGAAGATGGATTTACTAAAGCTACAGCAGATGAGAAGAAATATGATAATGATGCTTCTGTAGATCAAGAATTTACTGTTAAGTTAGAACATGATAAAGTTCCAGTAGGACCAAATGATCCACATAATCCAACAGATCCAATCAATCCAAATGATCCAAACAGTCCAAAATACCCAGCGACAGATCAATGGAAGAAAGATGTAACATCAACTGTTCATTATGTAGGTGCAGGAAGTCAGACCCCAAATGACAATGTACAAAATGCACAATGGACACGTACATTGGAACTTGATAAAGTTACAGGTGAAATTCTTAATCCAAATGAACCATGGGTAGCTAATAAGACGGATTATGCGTCAGTGCCAACACCAAATGTCACTGGCTACTATGCGGATAAGGCAAGCGTTCCAACTAAGACGGTTACCCAAGATAATCTTGAAGAAACGGTTACTTATAAACCGCTTGGAAGCTTGGTTCCAAAACCAGAAACACCAAACGATCCAAACTTCCCATCAACACCAGGTGTTAAATATCCGAACGATCCAACAGATCCAACGAAACCAGGTCAACCGGTCGTTCCAGATGTTCCAGGTTATGAACCCCACCTTCCAGATCCAAATGATCCAACGAAACCAGGTCAACCAATCCAACCAGGAACACCTGTAACACCTGATAAACCAGGTGAAGATACACCAATCATCTATGTACCAAAAACAACTGAAGTAACAAAACCAACTAAACAAACTGTTAAGTACACAAGTACAGATGGTAAAGCTCAGGTGCCTTCAGATAAGATTCAAAATGACTATACTTTCACAGGTAAGAAGAATCAAGCTGATGGTACAACAACATGGACTGAAAACAGTCATACTTACGGTAGGGAAAGTGTTCCAGTAGTTTCTGGTTACTACGCTGACAAGTCTGAAGCAGGTAGTAAAACAGTCACTCCAACCAATCCTAATGCTGAAGATGTTGTAACTTATAAACCACTTGGTAAGATTATTCAGGTAGATGAAGATGGAAATGTTATTCCTAATTCAAGTTCTGTAACATACAACAATAATCCATCAAATCCTAGAGAAGCAGCAGAAACTAAAATTCCAGATGCACCAACAGGATATGTGATTAAGGAAGAACAACCACAAGCATGGGGTTACAATATTGTTGATAAAACTATTGAACCAAATGATGAAAGTGATCCAGATCGAATTTCACAAGATACGAAGATTGTTTATGTTAAAGCCGATCAAAAAGCTGTCATCAAGTACGTTGATCAAACAACGGGTCAAACCCTTGCCAATGATCAAGTTGGTGGTAAATCAGGTGAAGCTATCAACTACTCAACTGAGGACAAGATCAAGTACTATGAAGATCGTGGCTATGTTCTCGTAAGCGATGAATTCCCAGCAGGAGCTCACTTCGACAACGATGCTTCAGTAGATCAAACATGGACAGTTACCTTGAAACATGGTGAAACACCAGTAGGACCAAATGATCCACATAACCCAACAGATCCAATCAATCCAAATGATCCAAACAGTCCTAAGTACCCAGCGACAGATCAATGGAAGAAAGATGTCACATCAACGGTTAAGTATGTGGTATCAGACGGTAAGGTAGCAGCCCCAGCAGATCATGTTGAAAAGGCACAATGGACACGTACCTTAAATCTTGATAAGGTGACAGGTAAAGTTCTTAACCCTGATGCACCATGGACAGCGAATAAGACTAACTATGATGCAGTTCCAACACCAGGTTTGACAGGTTACTACGCTGATAAGGCAAGTGTTGCTTCTAAGGCAGTTACTCAAGAAAACCTTGAAGAAACTGTTACTTACAAACCACTTGGAAACTTGGTTCCAAAACCAGAAACACCAAACGATCCAAACTTCCCATCAACACCAGGTGTTAAATATCCGAACGATCCAACAGATCCAACGAAACCAGGTCAACCAGTCGTTCCAGATGTTCCAGGATATGAACCACACCTTCCAGATCCAAAGGATCCAACGAAACCAGGTCAACCAATCCAACCAGGAACACCTGTAACACCTGACAAACCAGGGGAAGATACACCAATCATCTATGTACCAAAAACAAATGATGTAACGCAACCAACGAAACAAACAGTAACGTTTGAAGGAGCTGGTTCAACTACACCAAAAGATGATGTTCAAAGCGACTATACCTTCACAGGTAAGAAGAATCAAGCAGATGGTACAACAACATGGACTGAAAAGAGTCATGATTATGGCAAAGTAAAAGTCCCAGTCGTTGAACACTATTATGCGGATAAAGCTGAAGCAGGTGGTAAGACAGTTACACCAGAACACCCAGAAGCTACAGATAAAGTGGTTTATAAGGAACTCGGTAAGATCATTCCAGTTGACCCAGATGGCAACCCAATTCCAAATGCGCCAACACCACAATATACGAATGATCCAAACGATCCAACTAAGGGTGGTGTAACACCAACACCAGTCATCCCAGGTTATGTGACAGACATTCCAAATGTAACACCATCTAACCCAGGAGCTGATACCCCAGTTGTCTACCGTAAAGCAGATCAAAAAGCAGTCATCACGTACGTTGATCAAACAACAGGTCAAACCCTTGCCAATGATCAAGTCGGAGGTAAATCAGGTGAGGCCATCAACTACTCAACTGCGGACAAGATTAAGTACTATGAAGATCGTGGTTATGTTCTCGTAAGCGATGAATTCCCAGCAGGAGCTCACTTCGACAACGATGCTTCAGTAGATCAAACATGGACAGTTACCTTGAAACATGGTGAAACACCAGTAGGACCAAATGATCCACATAACCCAACAGATCCAATCAATCCAAATGATCCAAACAGTCCTAAGTACCCAGCGACAGATCAATGGAAGAAAGATGTCACATCTACTGTTAAGTATGTGGTATCAGATGGTAAGGTAGCAGCCCCAGCAGATCATGTTGAAAAGGCGACATGGACACGTACCCTTACCTTGGATAAAGTTACAGGTAAAGAACTTTCAGCGACACCATGGGCATCAGATAAGACAGCCTACGCTGAAGTTCCAACACCAGGTTTGACAGGCTACTACGCTGATAAAGCAAGTGTTACTTCTAAGGCTGTTACTCAAGAAAACCTTGAAGAAACTGTTACTTACAAACCACTTGGAAACTTGGTTCCAAAACCAGTGACACCAAACGATCCAAACTTCCCATCAACACCAGATGTGAAGTATCCAAACGATCCAACAGATCCAACGAAACCAGGTCAACCGGTTGTGCCAGATGTTCCAGGTTACAAGCCATACTTGCCAGATCCAAACGATCCAACGAAACCAGGTCAACCAATCCAACCAGGAACACCTGTAACACCTGAGGATCCAGGTAAAGATACACCAATCATTTATGTTCCGGTTACTCCTGATAAACCTGTAACTCCTCCAGAACAACCTAAGGTACCAACACCTAAGAAACCAGAGGAGCCAGAACAACCAGTTAAACCAGAACAACCTGTAAGTCCAACTGTTATTGAAGAAGTAACTCCACAAGTTGCTCAACCTCAAGAACAAGCAGTTCTACCAGAGACAGGAACAGAAAGTGGACATATTGCAGAAGTGACAGGTTTGTCAGCCTTGATTACAGGTCTTGGACTAGGTCTTTTGGACCGTCGTCGTAAGAAAGAAGACTAATAACAAAGAGAATCCTTCCCTTCTTCTAAATAGTTAGTTAAAATAAAAAATTAGTCTTCAAAAAAAGAGGTTCTTCCCTATAGGTTGGGGGAGGACCTTTTTTGATCTATTTTTTAACCTAAGTACAAAATTGGAGTCTTGATTTTGTACTTTTATTCTTGATATGTGATTAAAGAAAATGCTTAAAAAGGAAGTTGAAATTAATCAACTTCCTTTAGTATAGATATATTTTGAGAAAAATTTAGGCTACTTTCCTACATTCTCTACAGTTGCTTCGCACGTCCATTTTCATCAAAGTGATAAGTCACGCCTTTGATGGTACGAGTTTGGTTGGTGACGAGCTCACCAGAGTTGTCATCGTAGTAACGAGTTCCCTTGTAGTCTGTAACGAAATCGCCCTTCACTTGTTTACCTTCGTAATCGAAGTAGAGGTGTTGACCATTGATGACTTGATCAAAGAGGAGGGCCTTACCATCCTTACCGAAGTAGTACCAGTTGCCCTTCCAATTAACGAATTGGTTAGTTACCGCAGCACCTGTTTCAGCATCGAAGTAGTAGTAACTGTAGATTTTAGGTTCGATGATAGTACTACTAGATGTCCGAGGATATCTAGTAGACTCTTTTTGCTCAGGACTAAGCACTTTATCTTTTGCGAGATAACCAGTAACTAAGCTTGTAGACTCTGTATTATCGAGATAATAGAGTTTCCCATCGATTTCTTGAAGACCGAGAAGTTTATTACCATTTTCGTCAGTATAGTACCAATCGCCACCTACTTGATGGAATCCTTTTTCTCTGACTGCTGCTCCAGTAACCTTATCGTAGAAAGGTCCTGAACCGGAAGGCCCAAAAGTTCCTCGACGGGCTTGTCCATCTTCATAGAACGAATAGGTTACACCATTAATGGTATGAGAATCAGAAAGTGGTTTTCCATCTTTATCATAATAGAAGAGACCATTATCAGCATGAACAAATTGGTTCCGTGGGACTTCCTTCTGTTCACCGGTATTCTTATCATAGTAGTGGCCATTTTTAACTACGTTTTTGAATTGTGTTCCGAGGTGATCGTCAAAGTAGACAGGGACACCATCAATGGTATGAGCACCTTTTAGAATATTGCCTTGCTTATCTGCATAGAACCACTTACCTCGACTTGTAAAGTAACGCCCCTTAACAAGTTCACCAGTATCCTTGTCATAATACTTAACTGGGGTACCAAAGACCACAAAGTTATCATAGAGAACATTAATGCCATCTTCATCTACAAAGTCATCTTTAGCTTGTATTCCAAATATCCTGTCGAAATGCACCTGAACACCATTGATGACGTGGTCCCCCTTAAGTATTTTGCCATTTGAACCGACATAATACCAATGGTTATTAATATTATGATAACGATTTTTTTCGAGTTTGATTCTCACACCAGAGTCTTTATCATAGTAGTAACCATCGTCTCCAAAATCACCTTTCACTTGTCGACCATAATAAGAATCAAAGTAGACAGGAACATTATTTATGGTTTGTGAACCTTTTAGTGGTTTGCCCTCAGCATCCACATAGTACCAATATTTATCTAGATTGACATAACGGTTGGTCACGAGTGCACCAGTTGAAGTATCGTAGTATTTACCATTACCTCCAAAGTCACCTTTCACTTGAGCACCAGTCTTATCATCGAAGTAGTACTCTTTACCATCAATAAGAGTAGCACCTTTCACGGGGATACCTTTTGCGCCAATAAAGTAGTTTTTGTCTTTAACTGTTACGAATCGGTTAGTTACTAGCTTACCAGTGTGTTTATCATAATAGCGGTTTTCCTTATCGAAATCACCTTTTATTTGAATACCATTTTCATCGAAATAGACCTGAGCCCCATTGATGATATGGTTACCCTTTATAATTTGTCCGCTATCATTGAGATAGTACCATTTTCCTTTGATTTCAACAAAACGATTGGTTCCTAAATTAACGAAAACACCATCCTGATCGTAAAAGTGTCCATTAGGAGCAAAGCGGTCAATGATTTGAGTACCAAATTTATCATCAAAGTAGACCGATTTACGATTAATTCGATACTCACCGTACACGGGGTTCCCATTATCATCTAGATAGTAACGTTCATATTGTTTCGTATCGTTGCTGTAGGTCACGATAAATTGATTTTTGAGAAGGGCACCGGAATCTTTATCATAGAAATTTAGTTTCTTAGCATCGTTAGGATCCTTAGCAAAGACGCCTTTAGCTTGTATGCCATTTTCTTTATCGAAATAGACTTGAATCTCATCAATTGTTTGTGGTCCAGTCAGGTCATTACCATTGGCATCTCTGTAATGCCATTTACCGTTTTGGTCACTGTAATATTGACCACCTGTAACGTTTACGTCCTCATTGATAACAGGAGTTGCCGTAGCTGTTTCACTAGCAGCACTGTCTCTTGTTGAAACGGCGTGTGCTTCAACGATGGCTGTTTCAGTAGGAGCTTGACTCTCATTAGTGGTTGCAGAGGCCGGTTCTCTAGTATTTTCCGAACTTACTAACTCTGGAGCATCTGTTGAACTTTCAGTAGAAGATGTTGCTTCAGTACTCTTTGTTTCAACTAAGTCTGCTGTTGTTTCCACATTGGCAGTAATACTTGCTGTTGTGTCAATCTTGTGTACTTCACCAGTAGTTACTTCATCCGCAAAAGCAGCTCCTGCAATAAGTACAAAACTTGCAAGAGCAGATGCACATGAAAATGCAATAAGATACTTTTTAGATGAATGATGTTTGACCTTATTATTTGTTTCCATAACAAATCCCCCCTTTTTAATTTATATTATAATGCAATAAGAAAACCTTTTCAATATTAAAAATAAAAAGGTTTTCTTTTAATGTGAAGAGATTGATAAAAGAGAAAAACATATATTTATCTGCATATTAGGTGAGACTTGACAAGTTCTTAGTAACTAAAACAATTATCAAAAAAACAAAAAATCCAGGACCCAAGACCTGGATTTAGGAGATTATGAAAAAGAAAAGTTTTAGGATGTTTATAGTATATAAAGCAAAGCCTAAAGTTTTCTTAAAGCAGACAAAAATTATTTTCGTGGATTTTAAAAAGGAAGTTAAAATTAATCAACTTCCTCTAGTATAGATATCTGCGAGAAAAACTTAGTCTATTTTACTAAAATCCTTATAATTGCTTCGCACGCCCAATTTCATCAAAGTGATAAGTCACACCATTGATGGTACGTGTTTGGTTGGTGACGAGCTCACCAGAGTTTTCGTCATAATAACGAGTTCCCTTGTAGTCTGTAACGAAATCGCCCTTAACTTGTTTACCTTCATAATCAAAGTAGAGGTGTTGACCATTGATGACTTGATCAAATAGAAGAGCCTTTCCATCGTTACCGAAGTAGTACCAGTGTCCATCTGCATAGACGAATTGGTTGGTTACAGCAGCTCCAGTCTCAGCATCGAAGTAGTAAGTTGGGTTGTCTTCTGCTCTATTTGGGAAGGAAATATAAAAGTAAGGTCTAGCTAATTGTCCACGAACTTGTTCGTTTGTTTCGTATTTGTTCATTGGATTGTTAGAGAAGAAATAAAGCTTACCATCAATTTCTTTAAGGCCCTTTGCTTTTTTTCCGTCTTCCTCTATATAGTACCAACGACCATAAGATTTAACAAAACCAGTTTTTTTCACAGCTTCGCCAGTTTCGTCATCATAGTAAGGTGGCTCTTGGTATACGTTAAAGGAACCACGAAGAACTCTACCATATCGACCAACATAGTAATCCTTACCATCAATAGTTATATTCCCAGTTCGTCCATTACTGCTAATGTAGTATAAATCGTCACCAATCTTAATAAACTGATCACGAGGGAGTTCTTTTCGTGCTCCACTATCTTTATCGTAGTAGTAACCATCTAGAACAGTATCTTTAGCTTGTACACCATTATAGTCAAAGTAAACGTGTACCCCATCGATGGTTTGTGAGCCTTTAAGGATATTACCTTCTGCATCTGCATAGTACCATTTACCATCATGGCTAAAGTATTGACCTTTTACAAGAGCTCCAGAATTTTTATCATAGTACTTAACTGGGCTAGTATAGGAGTTTGCTTTAACCGCATGCCCATTACTATCGGTAAATTCTCCTTTAATTTGATTACCATAATATGGATCAAAGTGAACCTGTACCCCGTCGATGGTTTGATCGCCTTTAAGGATTTTTCCTTCTCCATTAAGATAGTACCAGTTATCGTTGATGTAAACGTAGCGATTGGTACCAAGGTCTATTTTAGCACCAGAATCTTTGTCGTAGAAGTAGCCATCATTACCAAAGACACCTTTGGCTTGTTTACCATCATAAGGGTCAAAGTATACAGGAACATTGTTAATGGTTTGAGAACCTTTAAGCCGTTTACCGTCATTGCCTACGTAGTACCAGTCTTTGTCGACTTGGACATAACTATTGATTACGAGAGCACCAGTAGTACTGTTATAATATTTTTTGTTACTTGCGAAATTTCCCTTAACCTGAGCGCCAGTTTTTTCGTCAAAGAAGTATTCAATGTTGTCGATGACGGTCGCTCCTTTAATAGCCTTACTATCTGCTCCAATGAAGTAGGTCTTGTCATTAACGGTAACGAAACGATTAGTATCTAAAGTTCCAGAGTCTTTATCGTGAAATTGATTTTTATAGTCAAAATCTCCTTTAACTTGTTTACCTCCATATTCAAAATAAACGTGAGCTCCATCAATAATGTGTTCACCGGTTAAAATTTTTCCATCGTTACCGACATAGTACCAATTGTCTCTGATTTGCACATAACGATTGGCACCAAGATCAACACGATTACCGTCCTGATCGTAAAAGTAACCATCATCGCCAAAATTGTCGAAAACTTGGCATCCCTCGTATTTATCAAAGTAGACTTGTTTACCATCAATTGTTTGAGGACCAGTTAACCGAACTCCTTGGTCGTTAACATAATAACGTTCATTTCGATGTTTGTAAGGATTATAAGCGATAACATATTGATTGGTGGCAAGAGCACCAGTATCCTTATCGTAGTATCGAGATTTATTATCCCCCTCATCTTTGACAAAATATCCTTTGACTTGAGCTCCGTATTGTCGGAAGTAAACCTTAACACCATCGATGGTTTGTGGTCCCTTTAAAATAGCACCATCATTTCCAGCATAGTACCATTCCCCGTTTAATTCGAAATAGCGGTTTGTTCCGAAATCCACTTGTTTACCATATTTGTCATAATAACGGCCATCAGGAGCAAAATTGTTTTTAATTAGTTCACCATACTGCTCAAAATAATACCACGCTCCATTAACTTCTTTAGAACCAATTGCCTTATTACCATTTTCATCAACGTAATAGGTTCTACCATATTCTTCAACAAATTTATTAGTAACAAGAGCACCAGAGTCTTTGTCATAATAGTGACCGTCCCAGCCAAATCCCCCTTTAACCTGAACACCGCCTGGATTGAAGTAGACCTTAACGCCATCAATAGTTTGTGGTCCAGTCAGGTCTTTACCGCTAGCATCTTTGTAATGCCAGTAGCCTTGGTCGTCGCTATAGTATTGACCACCAGTGACGTTTGTTTCATTAGGTACTGAAGCTGTCTCGCTGGCAGCTCGGTCTGTAGTTACGGCTTCACGTGTTTGGCCTGCAACTGATTCTGTAGGAGTTTGGCTTTCGTTTGCAGTTGTTGAGGCAGTTTCACTGACAACTTCAGAGCTTGCAGCAGAAGTTGTGGCTTGTTCTGAGACATTTGTAGTGCTTTGAGTGGTGCCTAAATTTTCAGTAGTAGCAGGAGCTTCGACAACCTTAGTTTCTACGAGGTCTGCGGTAGTTTCCACATTTGCAGTGGTAGTAGCGTTCACATCAAGGTTTGATGAGTTATCAGCTTTAGCTTCCTCAGCGAAGGCAGGCTTTGCGATGAGGGCAAAACCTGCAAGAGCAGTTGCACATGAGAATGCAATCAGACGTTTTTTGGACTTAGGTCCAGTAAAATTAGAATGTACTTTCATACTTTTTCCTCCATTTCCTAAGTCCTATTATAGCGCTATTTTAGAGACTTTCAAGAAAATATAAGAAATTTAGACAAAAATAAGAAAACGATTACATAGGAAAGCGAGTAAATGGCAAATGTCACAATTTTTGCAATCATAGGAACTTAAAAAATAAAAAAATCCAGGACCTGTGCCCTGGATAAGGAGATTATGAAAAAGAAAAGTTTTAGGATGATTATAGTATATAGAGCAGAGCCTAAAGTTTTCTTAAAGTAAGGAATAGCTTAAACTTTAGTCGCGTTACCATTTTCATCAAAATGATAAGTTACACCTTTGATAGTACGTGTTTGGTTAGTGACGAGTTCACCAGAGTTTTCATCGTAGTAGTGACCATCTGGTGCAAAAGCGCCTTTAACTTGTCTACCATGATTTTTATCGAAGTAAAGTTGTTGTCCATTAATCTGAACGGCACCAGTAGCTGCTGAACCATCCGCATAGAAGTAGTACCAGTAATTACCCCATTGATAGAAACGATTTTTAATTGCTCTACCGTCATGACCGAAGTAGTAGATTTTACCATCGATGTAATTAATACTGTCTTGCCACATGTCACCCAGTTGGGTGTACTTATAGGCACCTCCTCGACGGAAGTAATATAAATCACCATTGATTTCATGAAGTCCAAGGACTTTGTTACCTTTCTCGTCAAGATAGTAAGTTAAGCCTCTGTTATCTTTAACAAACCCAGCTTTGGTTACTTTGCGACCATTATCTTTATCGTAATAGTACTCAGGCATATAGACGCCATCTTGACCAAATCCTCCTTTAGCTTGTACCCCTCGATAGTTGAAGAAGACATCTTGTCCATCGATATTTCGAGCTCCCTTGACTGGCTTACCGTCTTTACCTACATAGAACCAATTACCCATGTATTCAACATAACGATTGGTTACAAGATTTCCAGAATTAATATCGTAGAATGCGTATAAATCACCGTAGGAATCACCATAAGCACCTTTAACCTGTTGACCATTGTCGCGGAAAAATAACTTTTGACCGTTAATGATTTGAGCACCAGTGAGGTTGTCTCCATTTACGTTCTTATAATACCAGTTTCCATTATCGTCGCTATAATAACCATTTGGGTTAGGAGCATCCATACCTACGCCGTTTTCATCAAATCGATAGGTCATACCATTAATTGTTAGAGTGGTGTTAGAGACGCGTGCTCCAGAATTAGGATCATAGTAGCGAAGAACACCATTGTCGAGAACAAGCTCTCCCTTAGCTTGACGACCATTAGCATATAGGTAAACGATTTGACCGTCTATATTGACTTCACCATCTTGAGGACGAATAGCATTTCCATCTGCACCATAATAGTACCAGCCATCATTTTCTTGGACATAGCGATTTTTAACGGCTTGACCAGTAACTGAGTCAAAATAGTAGCGACGGGTAATATTAGTAGGGGTACCAAAACCATAAGTATGTGGTGAATTTTGCCCTTCTTCTAGTAAAATGCTGATTCCTTTTTGTAGGACGCCGGTATCAACAGGAGAGGCAGCTTCACGTGCTTTGAAATAGTAGATATTACCATCAATTTCACGTATTCCTGTAAATTTAGAACCATCGTTCTTGATGTAAAAGGTTTGGCCTTTTTTATTCTGAACTAGACCTTCTTTTCGGACCCTTGCACCAGAGTTAGAGTCGTAATAGAAAGTTTGATCTGGATAGCTATAGTCCTCTCCGCTAAAGTCACCTTTGATTTGAACACCTTTATAATCGAAGTAGACTTCTTGACCATTGATAGTTTGTTCTCCAGTGAGTGGATAGCCATCTTTACCTAAATAGTACCAATTACCTTGGGATTCAAGGTATCGATTCGTCCATAGTTGCCCAGTATCAACATCGTAGTAACGAAATAGATTATTATTCCTATCGAGTAAAGGCCCCTTAACTTGTTGCCCATTACTGCGGAAATAAACATTTTGGCCATCGATAGTCTGTTCGCCTACGAGGTTTTTACCACTGGCATCTTTATAATACCAGTTGCCTTGGTCATCACTATAGTATTGACCACCAGTGACGTTTGTTTCATTAGGTACTGAAGCTGTCTCATTGGCAGCTCGGTCTGTAGTTACAGCATCACGTGTTTGGCCTGTGGCTGATTCCGCAGGTGCTTGACTTTCGCTTGCAGTTGTTGAAGCTGTTTCACTGGCAGTTTCAGAACTTGCTGTAGAAGTTGAGGCTTGTTCTGAGACATTTGTGGTGTTTTCTGTGCTAGCCACATTTTCAGTAGTAGCAGGAGCTTCGACAACCTTTGTTTCTACGAGGTCTGCTGTGGTTTCCACATTGGCAGTGGTAGCAGCAGTCACATCAAGGTTTGATGAGTTATCAGCTTTAGCTTCCTCAGCGAAGGCAGGTCTTGCGATAAAGGCAAAACTTGCAAGAGCAGTTGCACATGAGAATGCAATCAGACGTTTTTTGGACTTAGGTCCAGTAAAATTAGAATGTACTTTCATACTTTTTCCTCCATTTCCTAAGTCCTATTATAGCGCTATTTTAGAGACTTTCAAGAAAAAATAAGAAATTTAGACAAAAATAAGAAAACGATTACATTGTGATGCGAGTGAGAGAGGGGATGATTTTAGTTGCTACAGACTTTTCTAAAAACAAAAAAATCCAGGACCTATGCCCTGGATTTAGGAGATTATGAAAAAGAAAAGTTTTAGGATGGTTATAGTATATAAAGCAAAGCCTAAAGTTTTCTTAAAGTGGAAGATGGAATTACTTTTTCATAATGCTTACTGCTCACTTACACTAATTGAGGAGTTTTCCATTTCCCTCAGCATCAAAATGGTAGGTCTTACCTTCGATAGTGAGGGTAGTGTTCTCAGTACGTGCACCACTGTTAGGATCATAATAATGAAGTTTATCATTTACAGTGACTAGTTCCCCTTTAGCTTGTTTGCCATCTCTATGGAAATAGACATGAGCCCCATCAATAGTTTGTTCACCGGTTAGTGCATACCAATTAGGTCCAAAGTAATACCAGTTACCATTAACCTCTTTATATTGATTTTTTATAGCAGTAGCTGTTTCCTTATCAAAGTAATAGATATGGCTACCATTAGGAATAAGTGATGGGAAATAGTCTTTAGTCAAGCCATTCGCACTAACCCTACCATCAGCATATTTATTTGTCGGAGCATCAAACATATAAAGTTCTCCGTTGATAATGTGAAGCCCTAATGGGACGTGACCAGAAGCGGTAATGTAATATCTATTACCGTTTTTGGCCTTAACGAATTGAGGCCCTTTGACTTCTTTGTTATTCAAATCGTAGAATGAAGAGTAGCCGTAAGGATATAGAAATTCTTCTCTAGCAAGGTGGGGATCTGCACCGCCCGTAAAGGTATACTCTTTACCATTGATAGTTCGAACTCCCCCTTCTCTAAGTCTTTTGCCTTTAGCATCAACATAATAAGTCTCTCCATTCAAATCGACAAATTGTTCCTTAAGGCGGGCACCACTATCTTTATCGTAAAATGAATCGTTTTCAGCAAAGTTTCCTTTAACCTGCTTACCAGTACTATCGAAGTAGACCTCGACACCATCAATGACTTGTTCACCAGTAAGGCGTTTGCCGTCATTACCAATATAATACCAATTATTGTTTATGTTTTGATAATGATTTTGTCCTAAGTCTACTCGGTCTCCTGAATTTTTACTGTAATAGTAGCCATCCGAAGCGAAGTCGCCCTTAATCTGTTTACCGTCTTGGTCAAAGAAAACATTATGACCATCAACGACATGGGCACCTTTAAGAGGAGTACCTTTAGCACCGATTCTATACCAATTGTTATTGAAGTTAACATAACGATTGGTTACTTGTACTCCTGAATTTTCATCATAGTACGCTCCATTTTCAGCAAAGTTCCCTTTAACTTGCTTGCCATCTTTATCAAAGTAAAAATTGTTGCCATTAATGACTTGTTCACCTTTTACAATTTTACCTTCGTTATTAAGATAGTACCAGTTACCGTTCACTTGAACAAACTGATTGTTGCCAAGATTAACGCGTGCTCCAGAATCTTTATCATAATAGAAACCGTCATCTGCGAAAATCCCTTTAGCTTGAACCCCATCTTTGTCAAAGAATACGGTTACGCCATTAATGACTTGCTCTCCTTTAAGAGCTTTAGAGTCTGAACCGATATAGAACCATTTATCTTTATTTTCAAGGGTATTATATGAGTTACTCTGGTCATTGATTTGAACATAACGATTAGTAACAGGTTCCCCTGTAATTGCATCATAAAAAAGTCCATTAGGTGCGAAATTTCCCTTAACTTGGATACCGTATTCACCGAAGTTGAGATGCTTACCATTAATAATTTGTTCTCCCTTAATTGTATTGCCTTCGTTATCGAGGTAATAAATAAGGGTTCCTGATGGTTGCTCTAAGGAGACAAAGCTATTTTTGACGAGTGCTCCAGTGTCTTTATCATAATAATAACCATCGTAGCCAAAGTCTCCTTTTGCTTGGTGTCCTCTATAGTTAAAGTAGACACGAACGCCGTCAATAACTTGTGGACCTGTTACCACTTTTCCGTCTGCCCCAAGATAATACCAATGGGTCTCTAGAGTTGGAGCCATAGAGCCGTTCGATTCGTAGCGTGTTAATTGAATATAACGGTTTGTCACGAGCTCGCCAGTATCCTTGTCATAGAATTGGCCGTCAGAATTAAAATCCCCTTTAATTTGATATCCGTAATAAGGGGTAAAGTAAACTTTCACACCATCAATGACTTGTTCACCTTTAAGTATCTTTCCATCTTCATCAACATAGAACCAATGGTTATCGATGAACACGTAGTGTTTTTTCCCTAGATCAACTAAATTACCATCTTGATCATAGAAACGCCCATTGTCAGCAACGCTATTACGCACCTGTGCTCCATCATACTTATCGAAATAGACAGATTTTCCATTGATGATTTGTTCACCTTTTAATTTGTCGCCATTTTTATCAACATAGAAAGGATAGATAGTGTTGTTATAGTTGTATTTAGTGCTAAAAACATAGCTATCTGTTACAAGGTTACCATCTTTATCGTAGAAGTGTTCATTGCTAGCAAATCCGTCTCGAACTTGAAGGCCGTTGTAATCATTGAAATAAACTTGTTTTCCTTGAATGGTTTGTGCGCCTTTTAATGGTTCACCATTTTTATCGACATAGTAAACACCACCAAGATGATTAATATAACAATCCGTTACAAGAGCACCAGAATCTGCATCATAGTATTGTTTATTTTTTGAAAAGTTTCCCTTGACTTGTATGCCATTTTCATCGAAATAAACGTTGATCCCATCGATTTTTTGTGCACCAGTTAGGTTCTTACCACTAGCATCCTTATAATACCAGTTACCAAGGCTATCACTATAATATTGACCACCGGTAACATTGGTTTCACTATTGGTATCTGCGGTTGCTGATGCAGCCTCACTGGCAGCCCGGTCTGTAGTTACAGCTTCGCGTGTTTGGCCTGAGACCGATTCTGCAGGTGCTTGACTTTCGCTTGTAGTTGTTGAAGCTGTTTCACTGGCAGTTTCAGAACTTGCTGTAGAAGTTGAGGCTTGTTCTGAGACATTTGTGGTGTTTTCTGTGCTAGCCACATTTTCAGTAGTAA
>SKEL01001714.1_pt1 | contig 18419 bp, 21 predicted proteins | sample 4826741 | NCBI WGS metagenome assembly SKEL01 (sample SAMN11008810, study PRJNA524170) | human gut metagenome | biome: Human fecal sample; material: Feces; isolation source: fecal sample from pouch patient p33 | host: Homo sapiens | place: Israel: Tel-Aviv | collected 2016-03-22
TTCTTCTCCTCTGAACTGTTTTTTTATTTTGTGCTATGAACAAATTGTACCATAGATATCTTATTCTGTAAACATACGTTCTTTTTTTAACAAAAAAATTGCGCGTCTAACTCTCTAACTCTCTAACTCATCACTGAAGTAACGAGAATGCGACGCGCGGTCATTCAAAGATGCTGTTACAGTCAACCCTTTTGTGTTATAGCTTCCATACTTCTTCGTACTCTTATCGTAGGCTTTAACAGTGTATTGATATTTTTGACCGACAACAATCGGATATTTGCTGGAAGATGTATGGGTGTAGCTGGATTTGGTATTACCAAGTGTTTTTAACTTAATCCATTTACTGTTTCCAGCTTCTTTGTAATACACAATATAGTTTGTTATCCCAGATGCTTTCTTCCACTTGATGCTGATCTTGTTGTAATCAACTGCAGTGATTTTTGTAAGCTTTACTGCTCCCGGCTTAGTAGCTGCCTGAATGGATGCCGGCATCAGCAGTATGACTGCCAGTATCAGCATTGCCAGGAATGAAATTCTTTTTCTTTTCATAAAATTAAACCCTCTCTTTATTGTGCGTTTTCCAATTCCTTCTCGATCCATGTCATGATCACATCGACAAAATACTCCTCATACCGGGATCAATGTAATATCTGCTGCACATAGTTCTCTCCTATTTAAGAATTTTTCTTATCTGCATATCCGCGGCTTCTGGATAAAGCTGCTTCATATGATTAACAATTTTTTTCCAGGATGTCTGCGAATCCTCCTTATAGCAGGAAGTGACGTGATCATATCCATAAATGTGTTCCGGAGAAGAATACACTGCCACATCCCAGCCGTACTCCACACCCTTCCGGTTAATTCTTTTCCGAAAATCGCAGTTACACAGATATGTCTGCATCATAAGGCTGGTAATGGCTCCGTCAAATCCCTTTTCACCATCTTTTCCAAATCCGGCCAATCTTTTCAATTCGTTGGAGTAGATTTCTGCATCATTTTCCATGAAATGATCCATAATTTTCTTATGTTTGATTGGTGCTTTTTCATCCTCAAACAGGGCATCAAAATCATATCCGTCCCTGCGATAGTTGGCAAATACCGGCAGCCATTTTTTTGAAATAAAACCGGCTTTTTTTGCAAAGAATTTTCCGTAAAGAATATCATGTTTTTTTGCAATGGCAATCCTCCATCTCCACGGATCCCTCACCGGATCATCAGACCACCAGTATTCTGCCACTGTTCGTTCCTCCAGAGAAAACCCCGGAATCTCGTTCTTAAAAAGAGGAAGAAATCCAACCCGGTTGATATATTCGACTGCTTCATCCACATCTTGGATGCATTTCGGATCATTCCACTTTACCCCATGTATGATCCACTCTCCTGCTTCGTTTCCCATGACGTTATCCCTTCTGTGTTTTGCTGCCTTAAGTATACCACACATTGACAGGGTAAGACAAAGATATGTATATTTTTGTAAAAAAAATGATGATATTTCTAACCTCAATCTATTCGTTTATCCGCGGCCTCATCCGTCCGACAATATATCATGCTCTTTGCGGTATTTATATGCTTCGTCCGTCCAAAGACTTTTGCTATTCCTCTGATCTTACCTTTTCCATGCTTTTTCATATATTGACAGGATGTCAGATTTGGGGGACTTTCCTTAGCATGATATATTTCCTGTCCCATAGCAAGCATCGTATCATCTCATACAGCAAAATAGACTTCCATATCCACCAAAGAATCAAGAGAATCTGCAACTGCCCTTAGTGCCACTTGCCACGCTTCTTTCTTTGGATACCCATATATACCAGAAGAAATTAGAGCTTTCTCTTTATGATACAGCTCTCCGAACACTGAAAGAAAAATCTGTCGGAAATAAGTTGCCTTCCACGAAAGCCCTCTATGCTGAAAAAGACCGACTTATTGAATTGCGAAATATGCAACGGGAAGATTTTTCTAACCGCCGGAATTATGAACGGGAGTTTCGTACCGTGTCTGCCAATATTGATATGATCCTTGGGAAGAGCTACGAACAGGAACAGCAGATTGAGAAAGAACAGAATTTATAAATTTCCTGTTTTCATGCTTTCTAAAAAGAGGTATTATATAAAAAAACGCAGGAGGTATATCAAATGAAAGCACATAAATATTGGTCACTTGGTGCATTGGCAGCCATGATTGGAACCTTTTATACCGGCTATAAAAACATGAAAACGGCTCACAAATATTTTGCTTGCAGCTCTCTTCTCTGCATGATTATGGCTATCTACTCCGGTCATAAAATGATTTCTGGTAAATCCAGAAAAAAGAAAGATTCTGTTTCTAAAGAATCTGCAGAATAATCAAAACTAAAGAAATGTTTACATAGGATTGCCTGATGGAATAAATATTTTCCATCAGGCAATCTTGCTATTTTACATCTTTTTTCAATCTGTCGTATAATATATGTAATCCTGTAATCCCATCAAATGAAAACAGTCCTTCTTATCAAACGTTATTATAAGTTTAACCGCAACATTTTTTCTTCCCAGAACAATTTCATACTCTGTTGATTGTTGATAAGAGAGGAATAAATGATGATACACAATCAACAACTGTTCTCATCTATATTTTCCGCAACTCCCTTTATTTCATAATAAAATTAAGAAAGGCCCTGCACTTGGCAGAGCCTCCCAGCATTTTCTTTTGAGAGCTTTTGCTCCCTAGCCAGATTGTGGTATATGCTAACCCCTTATAAAGCTGGTAAGGCACTGCCTCCTGGCACAACACCTTACTTCAACGCTTGACAGACACTCATGTTGCCTGTTGTTAATATTATATTAACTTGCCACCATGAATATGTCAATTACTTTTCTATTATAATTTACACTATAATTTTATAGCTGTTTGTATGAATATAGATTCTCTAACAATTTCCATATTTCATTCTCCATTTTCATACTATTATTCTGCTCTTATTTATGTCTTTTTCTGCAATATGTTCTTCGAAAGCTACTATACCCTCAATTTCAAAATTGAATTCCAACTGTGAACTCGGAACATAATAAAAATGTTCCATAATAAATTTCACAAATTTCATCGGTGATATTGGACGATCTACAGGAATTCTACAATTTTTATATCCCCCTAAAGTAATATGTGAATATGGATGATGCAGTTCGCTCTCCTCCGGATCTCGATTGTAATCAGCTCGAATAATCACAGGCAATACAGATTTATTTAAAATATCTCCGTAAATATAGTCAACATCGTATAATTCCGGATCATTCTGATAAAGTTCATACGACGGTGATGGATAATACCCCAATCTGTGCGAAATCAATTCTGTTCCCGTTCTATTAAAGCGATACATCAACTGTATGATACCGCCATCTGGCAATTTAACATTATAATTATGATTTTTTTCTATTTCATCATAAATTGTACTGTAATCCATATTCCTTAAATATAACGAAATATTTTGATATTTTTCCCATACAATATCCATTTGTTGAATTACAGGATAGTTATATTCTTCTGCCAGTCCACATCTGATCAATTCCCTTGTAACTTTCTTTAACTCTCGAAATACTTTTTCTTGTTCTTTCAATTATACAGCACATCCTTTAAGCGATTCACAGTATCTTCATCTAAATCTTCTTTTCGAATTTCTCCATTTGCAAGTTTACTGGTAATATCCGCCAGATTAGAATTGCTTTTTCTGATATCTCTTAATTCATTTTGAGTCATGTCTCTATGAATAATTCTCATATTCTTTCGTTGTGATTTGTCCGGGTACGTGAACTCTAATTGAAAATTCCTTTCCTTAACGCTGTTAAACTCCTGTATTAACAGATCCATATCATCTCCGATTCCGCTAACCCGTACCCATGCCTTCGATCTTGTCATAGCAGTAAATATAATATTTCGTTTTCTTGATAAGTTGATGCCTCTTGCGCAAAGATCCGCATTTATCAGATAAACAATTGCTGCTTCATTTCCTTTTGCTCTGTAAATCTGAGAGATTGCAATAGAATCCTCCTGAAAAAAATCATCTGGTGTTGTCTGTACCCCAACAATATGCGATTTAATTCCCTTTTCCATTAATTTAACACGGATATGTGACACGTAACTCTTCGTAATTTGGGGATCAGGGTGAATGATCATAATGTCCTGATATCTTAATTCTTCATCATGCAGATTTTTTTCGATATCTTCAACTATCCAATCCGCTTCCTGTACATTATTTTCAAATCTTCTAAATTGTATAAGATCGTCAATTGACGAATGATCCTCTAAAAATGCAGGACTTGTTTCTTCTGTTCTATATAGCGTTACAAATTCTCCATCTCTGATCACACCTTCTTTCACTGTATATCCAATATCTTCCCATAACTGTTTATCTTCAAATAATTGAACTAACGATGTTTCCTCCCGTGCCTCTTTTTTTCTGTAAATTCCAAATCCCAGGCTGTGTGCTGTAATAAGAACTGGTCTTGAATTACGATAACATTTTGATAAGACAATATCCTTCGCCTTACCATTACTGTTATCAAGCACTACATTCGGCCGTCCATTACTGTATCCAAAAATGTCTTCCGGAGATTCAACGTTTTTGTTATCCAGGCTTTGGAGTTCATCATATGCATATACAAGCATACGGCTTTCATGTGGGAGTGACATATAACACATCTGAAGAAAATATTTTGAAAAATCCTGTGCTTCGTCTACTAAAATCACATCATACAATGGCTGGGGATTCGTTACTGATTCTACGGCTTCTTCACATACTCTGTCAAAAGCAGATGAATTTCTTCCATATTTCTGGCACGCATCCATATAATCATAACAAACTAGATTATTTGCCTTACAAAAATTGAAATACAGACCTTCTGAATTTTTACTTCCCCATGCATGAATTATTTTAATTCTGCTCCAATCAGGTTCCTCATTTGTATTTTCAACAATAAAGTTTGTGATCAGTTGAATAAATTGACCCTTTAATGCCCGGCTGTTAAATGTAACTGCTATCATCTTATTTTCATACATAGTATACAGATATGCTACCTTTAATGCCAGAACAATTGTTTTTCCCGATCCTGCCAGACCCCGGATTCGTTGAACACCTTCTACCGTTTCAATGACTGCCTTACTTTGATACTTGTCCAGGCAGGAAATCTGGTCTTCAATTGCTTTTAATTTTGATCCCCTTGACGAAGCTTTCTGAAGATTTTTTCTGCCACCTCTTTTTTTCAGTTGTGAAATCATCTGAATCGCTTCCAGTAATTTCTTATAATATTCTTCGCCCTGTTTCCATTCCAGACTTTCTAAATATTTCTTTACTTCTTCTATTGATGTACAAATTTCATCACTCTTCGTTTTATAAAGGGGTGCATAAGACAGTACATTAATCGGCACTTGTAAAACTCGTCTTTTTGACAGATATCCATATCTTTTCAGCTTGGCTTCCATATTATTATATAGTTCATCCAATAACTGAATTTTATCTTCCATATTTTCTTCTGCTAATGTTTCCAGATCAAAAAGCACAATACCCGTCTGTTCGCTCACTAACAATGCATCAACTTTAATTTTTCCATCAATTCCCCCTAAAACAGGGTAGCCCAAATAAAAATATCCGTCTAATCCCATTGTTTCCAAAAGATTTATAATTTCATTTGCAAGCACCTGTTTAGATGTAACTCCATTTACAATTGTAAGCATCTTATCACCCTTTACTTTTAATATGTCATGTTTTTCTGAATATAATTTCTATCATATTGTCACACAGGGAAATTAAATAACCGAACGGTTAACGATTTTTCTCAGATATATGTCTTAATATAGCAGATATACTACCGATTGTCAATCATTGACAAGACATTTCTTCATCTCTTTCTCCATCGTGCATACTAATAATATCTGTCTTATCCACATATATTCTGGAATTCAGAGCAAACTGAAATGCACTATTGTCTGGATTCACAAATCTTCCCATGCTTTATTCTTTTTTATTTTTCCCTCATGGAATCAGATTCCAATGTGCACGTATTTATCTTTTGAAACACTATTGTTTTATTTTTCCCACCCGTTCTCTTTACCAATTCATCCTGCCCTATAATTTTTATCAGATTGATAATCTTCTTTTTATAATCCTCTTTATCAGTGTAAAAAATTATTATCTTAACATTTTCGTTTAAAATAAATTTTTTTAATATATCCTTATCCGTAATATCTAATGAATGTCCAAATATAAAAACTTTATGGTACTTAACTACTCTGTGATGCTTTTTAACTATTCCATTCTCTTTAACGATTGCTGATATTTCATATATTTTTTTCTCAGACTGAATTTCCTCAAGCCAGCCTTCATATACCCCCCTGTTTCCTTATGTATTCTTTGAAAAAATTTCTTAAATTCTATAAATTCGAGGTCTTTATCTCTCGCATCTCCTTCCAGATATTCATCAATTCCAAGCACCATATTTGTAGATTGGATATCATTCCTTAAATCAGCTTTTCCATGCACATAATCAAACTCCAAAAACGGATGTTCTCCGTATATCCTCTGATATGCACATGTATAGTTGAACGATAAAATTTTGTCCAAATATGGCAAGTTTTTTATATCTGGCAGTCCATTTCCCAGCATAAAATTGCTAATATAATCTGAGAGATAAATTTCAAGTGCACGTGTAAGTTTATTCAGATCTTCCAGAAGTTTCTGTTTCCAAAAGTCAATTTCTTCTTTTTTCCAGACATGGGTCGCCATTCCTGATGAACTATCCATCTTTTCCAAAAATAGTGCAAGAACGTTTAATTGCCTTTGTGAAAGCACCGTTCCTACGCCTCCCTTTTGTATGGTCTCTTGTATATCCCTGCTTACACTGTTGAATGTCTGTATAATCAGGGAAATTTCACTTTCAAAGTCAATCCACCCGTCTTTCCCTTTTTGCTCTCTGCTTTTATACACCTCTGAAAAATATTTAATCCATGCATTATCCTTGCACAAATCACTTAACTCATGAATTGTTTTTCTTGATTGATCATATAAATACTGATCAAATTCAGAATCTTGTTTGCTATTAAATAGGTCTGTAAAATACTTATAGCAATGGATATCCTCTCCCGCAATCAGTTCTAATCTTGAACTTTCTTGTGCCTTATGCTTGTAAAAAAAATCTATAAACTTCAAAAAATCCGCATATTTCGTGGGCAAACCATGTGCCAAATCAAATCCATTTCCTATTATTAAAATATTCATCCTTTGTCCTTTACTGGGTATGGATTTCTCCTTCCTCTTTTCTCTCTCATTTACATAATGACATAATCCAATTACATTCTGTTCATTAATCTTTTATTGGCAGTCGTATACCAAAAACATATACAAATTTTTATTTATCACTAAGTAATTAGCTATTTCTGCATACAGCCTTTTTAATTCTTCACAGACTTCATCTGTGAGTTCATCTGGTATTTTCCCTCGTTCAAGCTTTATCATCTGCTTCAATCATCTCCATATCCAATTTTAAAATCTTGCTTTCATGGCTGCCTGGACTCACCATTTCTTTTAATTCTTTATAAAGTGTTTTGGCTTTTTCATAGTTCTCATCATCCATAGCAGATGAAAATTCTTCCAGATACTGATTAAAAATAGCGGTTTTAGGTTCTACACCCATCTTGTGTTCCTGAATAGCTTCTATACTCCAACCTTTATAGCTGCCTTCTTCTTTTGCATACTGCATCGTTTTAATATCAAATAACTCTTCTGCATTTAATGACTGAATAACAAATGGTGAATGCGTTGATACAATAAACTGGCAATTAGGAAATGTCCTCTTTAAATCATCAACTATTTCTTTCTGCCACTTTGGGTGTAAATGCAAATCTAGTTCATCTATCAAAATAACAGCATCTTCCTCTAATGGATTTTGAGAATCCGGATTCGCCATGGACAATCTTTTTGCAATATCTGCAATAACTGATAAGACTGCTTTATACCCTCCGCTTAACTGATCAATCTGAAGATCTACCCCATCTGCATTCGTCATCACCATTCTGGCCGGTGCCAACTCGATTCTTAAATTGGAATAGCCCTTTATCATTCTTTCCAGAGCTGTTCTGACACAATTTAATTTAGGATTTTTATATTCTGGATTCTCTCGGAGTCCCCGAAGTTCAATATCTTCTTCTGTCTTAAACCAATCATAAAAATCTCTAAAATAATTAACGTTATCAAAACAATTTCTGAGTGCATCTGTTACCTGAAAGTTTTTTATATGACCTCTCTGTGGCACTTCTCGTATAATCCTATCTGTTCCATAGTAAAGAATTAACGGCAACTTTCTCTCTTCAACACATTGAGAATATTTTGCCTTTAATTCTTTTAAAGACTTGACATCTTCAACTTTTACATCTCCATTATTTTCAAACGGCTGCTGTGATGAAAGTCTACGTCTATTTGTCCAGACATATTTTTCACCATCCAATGTTATCCCCAATGTAACTGTTGTGCCATTGGCTCCATTTCTTATATCCTTATTTGCCAGATCACATTCTTTCATTGCTTCTACATTAATTGTTCTCAATACCGGTACAAATCCTTTTGTGATTCCCTCCAGGATTGTTGTCTTTCCGCTAGCATTATCACCAATCAACGCAACAAAATTCTTATTTTTAAACCTGATTCTTTGTTTTTGAATACCTCTAAAATTCGTTAATTCTATAAAATCGACCTTCACTGCGTCACCTTCTTTGTCTAATATATATTGATTATATCTTACCCTTTGCCTACCTGCAAGGTTTTACTATTCTTATCTAAGGTTTTCATTCGACACATTCACTAATAGTTGTGTATATTTTTTCAGATTCGTTGCTTGTCATCTCCTGCAAATCCAAATAAAATAAAATTTTTTCACTTAAAAAGGCCCTGTGTTCAAACAGAGCCTTTTAACATTTTCTTTCAAGAATTTCTCTCTAGCCAGCTTGCGGTAAATGTAAAACCCATATTAAGCTACTAAGATACTGCTTTCTGGCACAACATCTTACTTTAATGCTTAACAGACACTCTTGTTGTCTGTTGTTAACATAATATTACTATTCTAATATAAATATATCAACTTGATTTTTGCAAATCCTTTTCTTTGTTATTACCTCACTTTTTCTAATTCATCACACAAAGCAAGCAAAATCAAAAATACTCCCTCAGAATAAAAACCTATACTAAATCCACAGATCTTTGAAATAACCCGACTCGTTTTTTATAATCGCAAACATAGCTTGGCAATACATTCTTTGCTAGCAAATTATTATAACGAAAAACACAACAAATACCTTTATCAACTCTTTGGTCATATAACTCATATACTAATTGTATTGTTTCGTCATCTGAATAAAAGTCTCCTGGGATCTCTTTATGTATTACAATTTTAACTGGATACTCTGCTTCTATTGCTTCTACACATTTTTTAAAACCAAAAATCGGATGAATTTCTATTTGTAAATCATTAATTTCATTCAACATCTCTTTAACTGTTGGATGAATATTAAGGTAATCCCTCTCTATATTTCCCCTTGATTCTTCATCGGTATTTGGCTTTTTTAAATTGAGGTATTGAGGATTACTATTTGTCATGTTAAAATAATGATATAGAAATTCATGTTCACTATATCCCATTTTAAAGGAAAGCAGGTGGTGTTTTCACAATGAATAATACAGAAGAAGCACTAGATTTTGAACAAAACATAAAGAAGATCTACAACGCCTTAGAGGTTTCCGCCTTTTAGACGATGATTTTATGAGTAAAGTTTTTGAAGATAAGACATGTGCTGAATTTCTACTTCAAATCATTTTGCAAAGGCATGACCTTAAAGTACAGTCTGTGCAGGGACAATATGATATAAAAAATTTACAGGGACGTTCTGTTCGCCTGGATATATTAGCTGTCGATACCAATAACCGCACTTATAATATAGAAATCCAAAGAAGTGATCATGGTGCCGGTGCAAAACGTGCAAGATATAATAGCAGTCTTATAGATGCCAATATCACTGAAGCTGGCGACAAATATGATGCCCTCACTGAAACCTATGTGATTTTTATTACCGAAAATGATGTATTAAAAGCCGGGCTTCCAATTTATCATGTTGACCGCATCATCCAGGAAACCGGCGAACCATTTGGTGATGAAGCTCATATTATTTATGTAAATTCCCAAATTAAAAATGAAACCGAACTCGGAAAACTAATGCACGATTTTTCCTGTACTGATCCGAAAGATATGTATTATAAAATACTTGCTGACAGGGTACGTTATTTTAAAGAAGATGAGGAAGGAGTTTTGACTATGTGCAGAGAAATGGAAAATATGCGAAAAGCTGAACGCATTGAAATTGCTAAGCGTATGCTGGCTTCCGGTAAACTCACTTACGAAGATATTGCCGCTTTTACAGACCTGACCTTAGAAGAAATCAAAGCTCTGGCTGTACAGAAGACCGCATAACTTTTGTTAGCAGGTTTTTATGTCTTTTTTATCTCAAATATTATAGCTTTTTCTGTCCATATCTGTTAGAATTGACAATGATTAATAACAGGGGCTGCTGCACATACAGATGCGGCAGTCCCTGTCGAATGGATGAGGAAAATTAAAATGAACACAACAGCAAATCTTGGCAAGGCACCCGTACGCACTCTGGTGCTCCAGCTTGCCATCCCTTCTATGACCGCGCAATTTGTCAATGTACTTTACAGCATTATTGACAGGATGTATATCGGACATATTTCCCAAAATGGTGCACTGGCTCTTGCAGGTGCAGGGGTATGCGGTCCTATCGTTACATTTCTCACTTCTTTTGGCACTCTGGTAGGAATCGGAGGTTCCATTACCATGGGAATCCGAATGGGAGAAAAAAATCATAAAAAAGCAGAACAGGTACTGGCGAATTCTTTTCTGGTGCTCAGTATTTTTTCTGTTCTGCTGACTATCAGTTTTCTTCTTCTAAAAGATAAACTGCTTATGTGGTTTGGCGCAAGTGGGGCTACTTTTCCCTTTGCCAATACCTATCTGACCATTTATACAACAAGTACCTTTTTCGCACTGATGGCTACAGGGCTTAATTACTTTATCAACTGTCAGGGCTTTCCCCTTGTAGGAATGTTTACCGTACTGATCGGCGCAGGATGTAACATCCTGTTAGACCCGATTTTTATTTTTGGTTTTCATATGGGAATTTCCGGCGCTGCCATTGCAACGGTTATTTCGCAGATACTCTCCTGCATCTTTGCAATGACCTTCCTGTTAGGAAAAAAGGTTCCTGTAAAGATTACCTTCGGACAATACAACTTAAAAGTCATAAAAAAAATCCTTTCCCTGGGATTTTCTCCTTTTCTGATCCTGGCCACAGACAGCCTGATACTGATCTTTATGAATACAGTGCTCCAGAAATATGGCGGTGCTTCCCAGGGCGATATGCTGATCACCTGTGCCACCATTGCTCAAAGCTATCTGCTTCTGATCACTTCACCTATGATCGGGATCAGCGGAGGTACACAGGCAATCCTGAGCTACAATTACGGTGCCAGATGCGTAAACAGGGTCAAAGACGCAGAAAGGAACATTCTGGGAGTAATGCTTATCTTTACCACCATCATGTTCCTTCTCTCCCGGTTTATTCCCCGGTACTTTGTTCTTCTGTTTACCACTGATCCACAGTATATCAGATTCTCTGTCTGGGTCATCCGTACCTATACACTGATGATCATTCCGCTAAGCTTCCAGTATGTCTTTGTAGACGGGCTGACTGCCCTGGAATGTCCAAAGACAGGACTTGCGCTCTCCGTTACCAGAAAATCTCTTTTTGTGATCAGTGCAGCTGTCCTGCCCTCTTTCTTTGGTGCAAAAGCGACTTTTTTCGCAGAACCTGTTGCTGACGGAATCTCTTCTGTCCTCTCAACAATTGTATTCCTGCTTCTGATCAACCGCCACCTGGATAAACGCTGCCGGATGGACAAGAAAGAGAGCCTGTAAATTACTCCTGTATCTCCGCATTTGAGAGATACAGGAATAAGTATGATTGTGCAGCAATCTATCAGTACTGCTGTTTTCTGGATCTCCTCCAACGCAAACAGACTGTCCGGTTCATTGCCCACATAGCGTCCCACCACATCACGGAGAGGATTTCTCGCCAGACGCCTCTGCCCTGTATAGATCAGGACAAATCTCTCATCCAGTTCCTTCTTTGTCTGCGGTGAAAGCTCTATGTGTGCTACCTGAAGCCGCTGTTGAAGTCCAGGCATGGAGGTTATATATTTAAGACCATTCTTGCCTTCATCGTCACATAGTACACCAAACCGCCGAGCACTCCGCCAACTGTGTTGTAGAAAATATCCGATAGCTGAAATGTACCCAATCTAAGCAATAATTGCAACATCTCAATGCTTACCGAAAAGATGAACGCTATCTTCCCGCTATACCACAGTATCTTCTTCCAGCCGTTTCCTGTCTTTTCTTTGAATGTCCACATCACTACCGAACTAAACGGCACCATCATGATCACATTCTCTATGCACTCAGTTGTAAGTTTCTGCTCGCCGTTCACTGTCTCCCAGATGCCCCAGCCACCCATAACTTTGGATAACGGATTCATCCACAAATTACGGTTCAATAGTGTTCGGAACAAAATCATCGAAGTCACAAAAAACAACAGAAACAACTTCCGAAAGAACACGCTCTCTTTGAATTTCTGATACCATGTCACTATGGCGCTCTTCCATCCTTTACCTGCTGCAGCAGACTCATATGCATACAGGTAGAAAAACATTGCCAGGAAGGAAAGAAGGAGCGAGAATCCAAACGGCTCATACAGAGCAGTCAGGATGTTTGTGAGGATCTTTCCGAGTAAATCAATCGTTTCCTTCATCGTTGTTTACAGATTGCTGAACAGGTCAGTCTTATACACGCCGTTCTCCAGCATCCTCTTGAAGCTATCCTTTACTGCTGCGACATCCTCATGATAGGTCATGCCATACCATGTATCATTTGTTTTCAGAACCTTCACAGACATCTTCCCCTGCTCCAGCAGTTCACCGATGAAGATAGGAATCAGATATTCTGCCTTTAGTGGATTACCCGGCACTTCCTTCTCGAAGAATTCTTTGAATCCCTCTTCCAGCGTTATAAGGAAATCAGGAGTTAAGCCCCACATATTCATGGAAACCAGAGAATCAACATCAACAGCCATTCCTTCTGCCTCTGCTCCAGCTGCGGTCTTTACAATATTCTTCGTTTCCACAACCTCGGTCAGGTTGTAATCCTCATTCATCTTGCAGATACCGCGAGTCACGCCACCGTTATCAGACAGCGTGTTCTTCAGCACAAAACCTGCCATACAGGACTTGCCGCCATTCACCAGATACTCATGAACAGCCTTGAAACCTTCTTTGCCATAGTAATCATCTGCATTGATGACGATGAACGGGGTCTTGATGACCTTCTTCGCTGCAAGCACGGCCTGACCAGTTCCCCACGGCTTTGTACGGCCTTCCGGCAGAGTCCCCGGAATATCGTTAATGTCCTGGAAAGCATAATCCACCGTCACATCATGGGCAGCGCAGATAGCTTTGATACGCTCACCGATAACCTCTTTGAACTCCTGCTCGATATCCTTACGTATGATAAATACCACATGGTTAAAGCCAGCCTCAAGCGCATCATGGATGGAATAATCCATGATAATATGCCCCGCATCATCCACCGGCTCTAACTGCTTGATTCCTGTTCCGAAGCGGCTGCCAATACCAGCAGCCATGATAAGTAATGTTGTTTTCATAATTCTCCTTTCCATACCTTGTAGCGCCCAATGTGCCTTCCACAAAATTTTATGTAATTATTAGAGCAGCGCCAGTAGCCTATGCTCTCGTTTTCGTTTATAGTTTCTTTAGAAAAAAATCATTTCTTCTTCATGGAGTCTGACCCCGAGAGGGCACCGTGACACGGGAGCAAATCTGATGTATGATTCACTTGAGTTGCACTTTATTATGGAAGTTCACATTTTAACTCTCTCTTCATTTATGTATATATCTTTACATATGTTTGATAATTCCTGCAATCGCTATCTGCAATGGAAAACCGGGATTTTTTATGATTTTATTTCGTTCTTTTTTTCTTTAGGTGGAAAAATTACTGGAAGTTCACACTTTATTTTTAACAAAACAATGTTTTGAAGACTAAACTACCCTTCGTTTTGTAAAGCCGCTAATATTTCCGTACATTTTTTCTTGGCATCACCGCTCAAAATTCCAACGTAATCATGTGAAAGTTTAAGCAAAAACTTTTTCCAGTTTTCAATTACGATACCTTTATTCTCTTTGGAAATGATATGGCTCATCAAGTCGAACATTTCACACCAAAATGGAAGTTCTCGAACCATGGCTGAAATCATTTCAACAATTGTCGGTAAGTCAGCATATCCCTCCTGCAACTCATCTTCTTTCTTATAGAATGCCAATTCATCTTTATAATCTTCGGGTTTTTTCAACAATGTCCAAAAGCTGTCTGGAGCAACAGCGTTGCTTGCAAACAGTTCATGCACCAGCTTTTTATTTATTTCTCTATCTATTGGGTTGTTTATCGGTTTGATTTTATCGAAAATCATTAGAAAAATTCTAAATTTTCCATCACTTTCCATTTTAGCCATTTGAACAACCGCATTCAAATCCAAAATCAATTCATCAGCCTTTCTCTCTAAGTCCACCGAATTTATCATTCCTGTATGTGCTATTTCATTTCTTAGAATAGGAACATCAAACGCAAAATATGGATAATATCTCATAAACCCTATATTGTTTCCAGCCCGAAGTGCCTTTTCTGCTTTTTCCACCAGAGTTCCTGCATTTTCTTTTTCTCCATATATAATTGAACATATATCATAGAACAATCCCTCCAACTGAATTAAACCGAGGGAGAGAAACGATTGATAATGCCTTTCCCTATACAAGCTGACTAAATCATCAAATATTTCATGACGCCTGTGCAAATGATAATTCGTATCAACCGCTTTTTGAACCGTTCCAATGATATCTTTATTACAAATGATCTTTTTAATTGTCACATAGTAATTTTCTTCATCAGACTTTTTCAATTGCAGATACTTTTTTTCCACACGAAAGCTGTCCTCAAGTTGAACATCCGGGAGATATGCCGCTTTTACAATTGTTGAATAATCAAAATCAACGTCATAATATTCTGGAAACTGTGCAAAAAGGTATCTCCTTTTCAAAAACAGCTTCCCTAATTCGTCATCCCTAAATTCAATATCAAGTGTTCTTTGGTCTTCTTCCTCTAAATAGCCCGCAACACCGTTATTTAAAAAGTGCACAATATCATTTAACGCCTTCTTATTCTGTTTTGAAAAATAGTCCAGCTTTCTTCTCTTATACTCAGCTCCGTTACTCTTGTCTGCTTCAATATCATTTCGCCGCTTTTTATATGAAACCAATCTGTTATCTATGGTTCGTAAATCCGAAATAACCAAACACATTAAATGGATAAAATTATCTCTTAGAATTGTTTTCTTTTCGTCACATAAATGCCCCACGTCTATATCGAGTAACTTTAGAACGTACTCGCCCATATCAATCGAAATATCATTATCTTGTTTCTGCATTATCCCCATTGCATCTATAACAGTATTATCTAATTTCCCAATAACATTCATACTCAAGGCTATTTCTCCTCTCACCTCACATCTCAGCCAGCCATAAGACCGTTGCCTGCTGCTCACCACGGAGAGATGTGTGATTCATTCGAGCAGCGTAGGGAGCTACCGCTCTCCTTGTTTTGTTTATAATTTCTTTAGAAATGTTTATTTTTTCTTTATGGGGTCTGACCCCGGAGTATTGTAGCAACCTATTTTTTGCGGGTTTTCGGATGCCCCATCTTCTCCTTTACTTTGTCCGGCACATCGATCAGCCCGAACCGATAGAACATCCCGTAGATGTAAGTTACGCCCCGGATATCGCCCAGAGCTTTGGGGCCGTCTACTACTTCCCCTTTAATATTTCCCAGAGCCAAAACAATAGAACTCCACGCCAGACTTTTACTCTTCTCCCGGCGGTCGATCCACAGCTCTTTCGTGTACTCACCGTTCCTGCCTTTTTTTATTTCGTAAGAGAATGGCAACCCGGAGTAGGTTTTGAATTTTATCCCGACATAGGCCAGAACCACACCCCAGAAGTTTTCTTCTGTCGGATGAGCCCTCCACAGCTTCATTGCTCTGTATCTTCTCTGCCGCTCTGCTCCAACACTGATCTTTTCTTTCTCTGTACTTGGGAAGTACACGCCTTTTTTATAAGGCAGGTACGAAGTGACGGAGGCTTTGGAGAGTTTCAGGGTGTTTGCAGTTGAGAGTATGGAGGTTTTGTAGTCCTGTGTTTCTCTGTATTCTTCAAAAGTGTTTTTTACTTTTTCCGCCACTTCTGATTCATACACACCTGCCGTGATGAGCAGCTTCCGTACCTTGATGGGGTTTAGAGCCAGAGCATCGCCGATGGCCTGCAAGGACATCTCAGAATTATAAAGTGCCACAGCACTTTCCATCTGCTCTTTCAGATTTTTCCCGGCATCATACTCCGGCTTCAGCTTCTTCCGGCCTCCACCGGGCTTTCTGGCTTTATATGCTCTTTTCTCTCCCATAATTATTCGTGCAGCTCCAGCGGCAATCCGTCCGGGTCGTGGAAGAAAGTCATCTTCTTGCCGGTGTAATCGTCAACCCGGATCGGCTCACATTCTATACCTAATTCTCTCAACTCTCTCACTGTCTGCTCCACGCTATCAACGCAGAACGCAAGGTGACGTAGGCCACAGGCCTCCGGGCGGTTCACACGCTTCGGAGGATTTTCCTCTGCGAAAATCTCCAACTCCGTAAGCTCATTGACGCGCAGATCTATCTTCCAGTCTTTACGCTCCGGACGGTAGTTTTCTCTGATGACAGAGAGCCCCAGTTTGTTCACATAAAAATTCTTTGCAGCTTCGTAGTCAGATACGATGATTGCAATATGATGTATTTTTGATAAATTCATTTTGTGTCACGCTCCATTACTTTTAATTGTGTTTTTTTATTTTCGTTATAAACTATACGAAAACCTTCAAAAATTACCGTGTGAACTCCTGGAGTTCAGTTTGTCCACACGGCATTTATTTTTTTTCTTGGGTTCTTGTTATTTCAGCTTTTCCAGAATCTCATCCGCACTCATCCCGCTTGCCAGCAGCTTCTTCAGCACAGCCTCTGCTTCGGTCTTCTTTGCTTCTTCAGCAGCCTTAGCATCGGACTTTGCCTTCTTCGCTTCCAGGGTTGCCACTTCTTTTTCGGCCTTCTTCAGAGCAGTCTTCTTCTCCTTCAAATCCGCCTTCAAAGTATCAATGTTGGCAGTGATGGACGCGATCTCGGCTGTGAGTTCTTCCTTTGCGGACTGCTTTTCTGCAATCTGTGTTGCAAAATCTGCAATCACAGTTTTGGGCTTATTCTTGCTACCTTTAGTTCTAGGCATAGGACACAAACCTCTTTCCAAAATTATAATCGTTTAAATCAAGTATTGTGTAGGTATGAGAACAACATAGAAGTCTCTTTTTCTAGTATATCACAAAACTATATTCTTTTACAGACGCTTTCTTGCCTTCATCACTACACAGTACAATAACCCGCCTAGCACTCCGCCGACTGTGTTATAGAAGATGTCTGATAGCTGAAACGTACCCAAGCGAAGCAATAATTGTAGCATCTCTATGCTTATCGAAAAGATAAATGCTATCTTCCCGCTATAACACAGTATCTTCTTCCAGCCTTTTCCAATCTTTTCTCCGAACGTCCACATCACTACTGCTGAAAACGGTACCATCATGATTACGTTCTCAATGCACTCGGTGGTTAGCTTCTGTTCGCCATTCACAGTCTCCCAGATTCCCCAGCCACCCATGACATCGGATAAAGGATTCATCCACATCTGACGGTTTAACAGGGTTCGGAACAGAATAAGTGAGGTCACAAAAGCTAAGAAAAACAACCTCCGAAAGAACACACTCCCCTTGAATTTTTGATACCAGGTCACTATGGCACTCTTCCATCCTTTGCCAGCCTCTTCAGGTTCATACGCATATAGATAGAAGAACATGGCGAGGAAGGAAAGCAAAAGTGAAAATCCAAACGGCTCATACAGAGCAGTCAGGATGTTTGTGAGGATTTTGGCTAATACCTTTATTGCTTCCATTACAGATCACTGAACAGATCAGCCTTGTACACGCCTTTTTCTAACATTTTCTTGAAACTATCCTTTACCGCTGCCACATCTTCATGGTAGGTCATGCCGTACCAGGTGTCGTTGGTCTTCAGAACCTTCACAGACATCTTGCCCTGCTCCAGCAGCTCACCGATGAAGATTGGGA
>SKEL01001746.1_pt1 | contig 18185 bp, 33 predicted proteins | sample 4826741 | NCBI WGS metagenome assembly SKEL01 (sample SAMN11008810, study PRJNA524170) | human gut metagenome | biome: Human fecal sample; material: Feces; isolation source: fecal sample from pouch patient p33 | host: Homo sapiens | place: Israel: Tel-Aviv | collected 2016-03-22
ACTTTTGACTATTTTAGGCAATAATGAAATTGATATAACACAGTTCATGGAAATGGAACTAGAACTTGTTTATAAAATAATTGAGCTTATTGCAGAGAAGAAGAAAGAGGAAAAAGAAAAAGAGAAAAGGCGCAAGAGAAAGGGTATGTAATGGCAAGTAATGCAACATTTGAGGTCGAGATATACGGTAATACCACAAAGTTCGAGAACTCACTTAAAGGCGTTAATACCGCAATGTCAGGGCTTAGAGGAGAGGCTAAAAATTTACGTGAAGCTCTAAAAATTGACCCAACAAATACCGGAAAAATGGCACAATTGCAAAAGAATTTACAAACGCAGTTGGGCTTATCACGTGACAAAGCAACAAAACTAAAAGAAGAACTTTCTACGGTTGACAAAGGTACGTCAGCAGGTCAAAAGAAATGGCTACAACTTACTAGAGATTTAGGCACAGTAGAAACACAAGCTAATAGGCTAGAAAGCGAAATAAAGCAAGTCGATAGTGCTATTAGTTCAGGCTCTTGGAACATTGAAGCTAAAATGGATACTAAGGGCGTTAATAGCGGAATTGACAGCATGAAGTCACACTTTAGCGGTCTTAGAGAGATTGCTGTTGGTGCATTTAGGCAAATCGGTGCAAGTGCTATTAGTGCTGTTGGCAATGGTTTAAGGGGCTGGGTATCTGACGCAATGGATACTCAAAAAGCCATGATTTCATTGCAAAATACAATGAAGTTCAAAGGCAATGGACAAGAGTTTGATTATGTAAGCAAATCCATGCAAACACTTGCTAAAGATACAAATGCAAATACTGAAGATACTATTAAACTTTCAACGACCTTTATTGGTTTAGGAGATACTGCTAAATCAGCAGTTAGTAAAACGGAAGCATTAGTAAAAGCTAACCAAGCGTTTGGCGGAACTGGAGAAAACCTTAAAGGTGTCGTTCAGGCTTATGGTCAAATGTCAGCAGCCGGAAAAGTTACTGCTGAAAATATCAATCAGCTAACGGACAATAATACAGCTCTTGGATCAGCACTTAAATCGACTGTTATGGAAATGAACCCAGCTTTGAAACAATATGGCTCTTTTGCTTCCGCTAGTGAAGAGGGTGCAATATCTGTTGAAATGCTAGACAAAGCTATGCAAAAGCTCGGTAAAGCAGGTGGCGGGGGAGTAACGACAATTAGCGACGCTTGGGATAGTTTTAACGAAACATTATCGCTTGCTTTGCTTCCTACGCTTGACGCTTTAACACCTATCATTAGCGACTTAATAGACAAGATGTCTGACTGGGGAGAAAGTGCTGGTAAAGTTGTATCAAATGTAGTTAAGTATTTTCAAGACTTGTTTCAAAAACTACAAGAAAATGCAGCTACTTTAGCTTTTTTAGAGGCTTGGGATAACATAAAAAGCGCATTTGGTTCCATAGTTTCTATTATAGCGAATGTCATAAATTCATTTCTTGGAATAAATACAGAAACAACAAAAAATGCAACAAGTATAGACAACGTAGCAAAGAGCATAGCTGTATTTGCTGGTAAACTGTCAGAAATAACGAAAAAAATAGCTGATTTTCTGAAAAAAATTAGTGAAAGTAAAACTGCTATGTCAGTCTTAAAAGGAACTTTAGTAGTTCTTGCTAGTGCATTTGCAGCTTTCAAGGTAGCTAAAGGTATATTAGGAGTAATAGATGCTTTTAAAACTATTGGAACAGTTGCTAAATATGCTATGGTTCCAGTAAAAGCCTTGTTTGGTTTAATTATTGCTAATCCATTTGTCGCCATAGCTGTGGCAATTGCAGCGGTCGTTGCTGGATTGATTTATTTCTTCACTCAAACCGAAACAGGTAAAAAGGCGTGGCAGAGTTTTGTAGACTTCTTATCGCAGTCAATTGAAGCTATTAAACAGTTCTTTACTGGTTTAGGTACTTGGTTTAGTGAGTTATGGACTTCCACAGTCGAGGGTACAAAAACCATATGGAACGGAATAACAGAATTTTTTAGCGGCTTATGGAATGGAATAGTGACGATTATAACTAATGTTTTCGCTACAATAGCTAGTGCAGTAACAGGCGCTTATAACTGGTTCGTCACAACTTTTCAACCATTAATTAGTTTTTATCAATCTATATTTAACCTAATAGGATCAATTATTAATGTAGCTTTTCAACTTATATTGGCTATTATTCGCGGTGCTTATCAATTAGTCATTGGTGCATGGAAAGGCCTATCAGGTTTCTTTGGTGGAATATTTAACGCTGTTAGTTCAGTAGTTTCGTCAGTATTTAGCGCAATCGGAAGTTTTGCTTCTAGCGCTTGGGGAGTAGTTCGGTCAATATGGAGTGCAGTTTCAGGTTTCTTTAGTGGTATATTTAATTCAGTTAGTAGTATCGTTAGCGGAGTATTCAGTGCTATTGGGGGCTTTGCATCTAGTGCTTGGTCGAGAATTTCAGGTGTATTTAGCGGAGTCAGTGGTTTCTTTAGCGGAGTATTCAATAGTGCTAAAAGTGCAGTAAGTGGAGTGTTCAGCGCTTTTGGTGGGTTCGCCTCTAATGCTTATAATGCAATAACAGGAGTATTCAGTGGGCTTGGTAGTTTCTTTAGCGGACTATTCGGCGGGATCAGGAGCACGATAAACAGCGTTCTAGGTGGTGTAACAAATACAATTAACAATATATCAGGAGCTATTAATGGTATCGCTGGTAAAATTGGCGGACTATTCAAAGGCTCTATGGTAGTTGGCTTAACAGATGTTAATTTATCTTCTAGCGGTTACGGTTTGAGTACGAACAGCGTATCAAGCGACAATAGAACATATAACACATTCAACGTACAAGGCGGTGCTGGTCAAGATGTTTCTAATTTAGCGCGTGCAATCAGACGAGAATTTGAACTAGGGAGGGCTTAATGGTAAGGCAGTACAAAATACATACCAACTTAGACGGAACAGATGATAAAATTTGGGACGTTACAAACGGAAAAGTTAGATTTTATCAGCCCTCTAATTTAGGGTTACAATCAACTAATAATGTTTGGCAAAGTAATGGTGTCGGAGTAATGGGGACACGCTCAATCACTCAACCACAAATAGAGTTTAAGCTAGAAACATTTGGCGAAAGTTTATCAGAAAACTATCAATTAATGAAAGACTTCGTAAATGATATCCTTAACAAAAAATTCGTTACACTTGAATATCAAACAGAAATTTTTCAGGTATATGCTGATTTAGCTTTAGCAGATGTCACAAAGACTGAGGGTTATGGAAAGAACGGAACTTTCAGCGAAAAGATAACTTTCGATATAATCACAAAGTGGTACACGTACGAAAATTTAACTTTTGATATGGTTCAAAATGGTAAAGTTATTGCTGGCAAGTCTAAAATTTACGGAGGAATAGCACCGGGAAACTATAAATACATCAAAGGGACTTCTTACACTTATTATGGAGAATCAAATATAGAACGATTAAGTCGCTGGGACATAAAAGATAAAATATTTAGTTTTATGGGGATATTATATCCGAAAGTTCCTAAAACACCTACTGGAGTTAGGTTTTTAGACGATATTGGAAATGAATATACTGCAATTGTATTCAAGACGGAAGAATCACAAGACTACATTTTAATAAATACAGACGTAAATGACGAAACTTATCAAGGTTGGAAGGGAACAACTGCTCTAAACTTATTCCCTGTAATGGACTTTGAGCGATACAGAACTCGTATAATTGAAAAAGGTCAAATGGAGCTAATCAATTTAAGTAAGGCGGAGTTTAAAGTCAAGAGAAAGGCGGATTTTGTTTAATGTTAGAAGCTAATGTTTATGATAACTTTAACCCTAATTATTATAATATATCTGATTTTACTCTTCCTAACGGTAAAAAAGAAAAAAGAGGTCTACCCATACCAAAGGCAAGATGTCAAGTTATTAACTATGAATTGTGGGAAACGGGTTATCTTTATACTTCATCAGCTACGTTGACCGTTTCGGTAGAAGTTGGCGACATTGTTCAAATTCTTTTTCCTGAAGTTGTTCCAATCGAGGAGGCACTAGGTAAAAAAAGAAACTTAAATTTAGATATGGTTTATCTTGTAACAAGTGTAGATGAAAGTAACAAAGCCACATTAAAGAACTATTTTTGGGCAATGATTGAAAGCCTTGATGTTCCAAACGCAATAACTAAAACGACAAACTTTGCTATCATTGATTATTTAATTGACCCTCGTAAAAATAATTTAATGAGTTATGGTTATTTATTCAATTCAAGTATCTTTGCTGGAAAAGCTACAATTAATCGTAAAGCGAAAACTTCATCAGCTCACGACGTAGCTAAAAGAATATTTTCTAAGGTTCAATTTCAACCAACTACAACAATTCAACATGCTTCGTCTGAAATAGACCCTAGAAACTTGTTATTTATTAACTTTGCCTCAAGAAACTGGAATAGAAATAGAATCACAACAAGAGTAGATGTTAAACAAAGCGTGACAATGGACACGGAAACAATAGTAGAACGCTCGACTTATAATTTCGCTGTTGTATTCGTTAAGAATAAGGCAACAGATGACTATACAGACCCTCCTAAAATGTACACAGCAAAAAATAATGGAGATGTCATTGACTATAGTACTTATGGCGGAGACGGAACAGACTTGCCAGAAGTGAGGACAGCTAAAACATTATTTTATGATAGAGATGACCACGGAAACCCTCCTGATATGTCTACTATTAAGGCTGAAATTTCTCCCTCTACAATCGTCACAAGGTTAATCTTTAATCAAAATGAACTTTTACCACTATATGTCAATGACTTGGTAGATATATGGTATGAGGGTAAACTATATTCAGGTTACATAGCAGACAGAGTTAAAACAGAGTTCAATGATAGGCTTATTTTTGTAGAAAGTGGAGACAAACCAAATGTTATATGAGTATGTAGCTACTTATGGCGACAAATATAGAATAGATAGTTTTACAGGGTACAGAGAGCTTCGTAAAGACCACTTAGAACTATTGGCTGGTAAAGTGTATTATAATAGCAAAAACACGCTTAGAATCGAAACTACGCTCTTGTACGATGTCGGTCAATTTGTATCAATTGGTGGTTATCCTTATGGCGGTAGAAAATTTAGATTATTAGAGCTATCAATTACTGATAACCCAGTTTTAGATAAAGCAAAAATAATTTCAAGAAAGGTTAAAAATGACAATTAAAAACTTCACGTTCTTCAGTCCAAATGGTACAGAGTTTCCAGTCGGTTCAAACAATGACGGAAAGCTATACATGATGTTGACAGGAATGGACTATGGAACAATTAGACGAAAAGACTGGTCAAGTCCATTAAATACAGCCCTTAACGTGCAATACACTAACACTTCAATTATTGCTGGAGGTAGATATTTTGAACTATCAAACGAAACAGTAGCTTTAAAACCTAATTCTGTAAACTATATTCATGCAAATATTGATTTAACACAAACAACACACCCTGTAAGTCTTTCAGCAGAAAGCACAGACAAAAGTAACAAGGTTGATTTGAACAACAATTCAGGTGTACTAAAAGTAGTGATAGACATTAGAACGACAAACGGAACAGGAGTAATAAGCAACAAAACACCTGATAATGTAACGTATTTAGATAAAATTATCACAAACAGTTTGGAAATGAAAGGTTTCGCTGATTCTTATGTCGCCTTTTTTGCAAATAAAGGTGGTGGAAATTTAGTCACATTTACTGCACCTTGGGACTGTACTGCGGAAGTTGAACTTTTTTATCATGGATGGGGATATGGTGGAGGAGAATGGGAAATCGGAATTACTACTCCCTCCGGATTAACTCAGATTTATGAGGCAACAGGATATACTAATGGCCATAATAACGAAGCCATAGCCATGCCTACAAAGGCAATCTACTCCGGGCTCAAAAAAGGGCAACAATATACCTTTGATAAGCGTGATGCAAGCGGAATGGGCGGGGGCTCAAAACACGAAATGATGATTGTAAAACTTTATAGAAATTAGAAAGAGTAACCTTTATGATTACAAAAATGATATTAATGACTGTCTTGATTTTAGCAATTTTGTTTGCTACATGGGTAAAAGATAGAGAAAGAATGGATCCACCTTTCAAACGTAGACTAGTAATTGATTTGACGGTAATATTTTCCCTGTGGGTTTTATATGCAGTATTCTACTTTACACAAACGCCCTCAACTTCTGATATTGCTAAAATTGTGCTTAACGTAGGTTTGTTATATTTTGTTGGTCAATTTATTTATTTGATTGCAAGTATTAGCCCTATGTTCGCTGGTTTAGTTAAACTTCTTAAAAAAGAGGGTATAAATATTCCAGAAGTTGAAGAAGAACAAACGGAGGATAAAAAAGAATGAATATAACTAATGCTGGCGTACGCGGACATAACCCTACTGGGGTTGTAATTCACAACGACGCAGGCTCAAACGGTGCTAACGCTGGCTTCTACAAGAACTGGTTACCAACTCATAACCCTGAAAATGGTTTTGCTCATGTTTATATTGCTTCGGACGGACGCTTACAGGCTTCTGACTTCTCAAATAAGGCATGGCATTGTGCTAACTCATACGGTAATGCAAACTATGCAAGTTGGGAAGTGTGCCAGTCAGAGGGCGACTTAAACCAGTTCTTGAGGAATGAACAAGCGGTACTAGATGACGTAGCTAAATACATGAAACAATGGGGACTAACTCCTAATCGTGATACTGTGAAGCTACATCAAGAACTTTCAAGTACAAGTTGCCCTAGACGTTCCGTAGAAGCTCACGGTGGCACGGTAGAGAGTTGTCGTTCATACTTTATCGCAGAACTAAACAAGCGCCTTACAGGGCAAAATAATACAACACCTTTAGAAATTGGAGACTTAGATTTAATGCAATTCACATACGAAAACGGAAACGGAACTTACTACTACTTTAACGGACTTAAATCAATTGCTTTGAGCCATAATGACCAAGTTAAAATCATTAACAAAATTTATAGAGAAACAATGGGCAAAGAAATGATTCACTATAAATGGTCAAGTTCAGAACCTTGGGATGTACGTTTTTTACAAGCTAACGATTTGAAAGCAAAAGACATTCCACGAGCTGAAAAATAATATAAAAAAGGCCACCTTAATTGGTGGTTTTCTTTTGTAAATGAGTATATTTGTTAGCTGCTTTATATTTTACCAAGTTTCCCATGCAGTTCCACCTGAACCTTGATAAATACTTACAGCTTTGTCTAGATATTCTTGTGGGCTTAAATTAGATACTTGCCCATGTACGCTTTGGTTAATCTGTAATAGTCCCCAGCATGACAATTCATTCTCAACATAAGGATTTCCACTAGATTCCTTGTAAATAACATCAAGCCATTTAATAGAACTTACTCCTGTTTTGATTGCTATATATTGACTAGCTTGTTCAGGACTTATGCTTGGCCAATCACTTCCAATAATGCTATTAGTTTCTGTGTTTGGTACATCTATGTCAGGTTGTCCATTCGCCTTATCATGCTCTCTTGCTATTCTGTCAGCTTCGGCTCGTTTTTCAGCTTCAGCTCTTCGTTGATTTTCTTCACTAACTCGTTGTTCTTCAAGTGCTTTCTCTTTAGCTTGTCTTATATGCTCATGTTTTGCTTTCTCTTGAGTTTTAAACTCTTGGTCATATAATTGTGCCACAATATCATTAAAGCCCTTATCCGCCCTTTTATGAGCTTTTTGAATCAGCGCTATACTTCTAGTTGTGTCATCTGTTAAAATAAAGATAATTGATCTCCTTTTTGTTGCTTAATTGCTTACTTGATTAATTGCTTCAATAATATTATTTCCAGCATTTATTAGAATTTCATCACTTACAATTACATTCTTTCTTGAAAATAGTTCGTTCTCAATCTTCATAAAGTACATTGCTTTAGCTAAAAATTGAGCTGATGACTCATAGTATAATGTTTCTAGCTCATCATCTGAAAGCTGTGTTAAGTCATCATTAGCAAAAGTTGTAAGTTTTCGCTTAATCTCTTTGCCATTGTCATCTTCTTCTACGTAAAAACGTTTCATCTATTCATTCCTTTAATTTCAAATTTTTCAATAATATACCGTTTAGAGCCTAGCTCAAGGCTTACTAGATAATTATTGAAGCAATCTTTCTTGTTCAGGTCATTCGCAATCTTTCGTGCTGTTGATCGTGGATATTTTGACCTATTTATTTTACTTGTGTATTCGTGTAATATTATCTCATTGCCTCCCTTTGCATTTTGCGCTTCAACCGTTGTTTGTATAGATATTCTTTACTTGGATTTAAGCTATATAATAACTCATCTAGCAAGTCCATAGCTTCTCCGCCTGTTCCTGAATTATTCATCTTTTTAAGTGTAAGTTCGTGCATTTCATCATCATTGAAAAACATAGTAAGATAAGGGAATGCTACGGTATGTGGTAAACTCAAGCGTGATTTAGTTGTATGTAACTTAGGCCATGTACCTGTCTCATCTTTAATTTTTAACTCAAGTTGGTTCATTCCGATACATTGCTCTTTTAGTACGCTAGTGATTCTTTCATATAATTCTTCGTTTGTCATTATGCTATAACCTCAATTATTTCTGTATGCTTTTTAACTTCATGTCTTTGTTCTTCTTGAAGCAATTCATTCCATTTTAAAGCCTCTTTTTTATTATAAAACTTACATGTTTTAATTTCTTTTTCCAATATCCAAGATACTGTGTAGTATGTAAATTCATCTTTCATTATCCAATTACTCCTGTCTTTATGTTTAGTCTTTGCTGACTTGATAAGTGATATAAATTGCACCACTTACAGTGATAAGCTCTAACTGGTATCTTATCAGCTTTCTTTTTCCTATGCTGGGCATTTGCTATTGAATATAAAGCGCCCATTTTTGTGTATTTACGTTTCTTACACATAGTCTAACCACTCCTTAATCGTAAATAATTCAAAGCCGTTCAGTTTGCTTTGTTTTTCAATTTCCACTTTATTTCTATCTAGGTCTGTCAGCAGTTCAATTACAGGCATACCGTTATCAAGCCACCTGATGACTGTATTAGCTTTAAGACCGAAATAATTAGCACATTGAGTCTTACAGCTGAAGTGTAGTTCTTCTTCCGTCATAGGGTTATAAGCTACTACCTTTATAGCTTTTTGCATTGCCATTATTTAACCTCCTTTTCTATAATACTATGATATCAAAAAAAGTTCATACCGTCAAGCATAAACTATTTTTAATTATTTTATTCCTTCCCAGCGTTCAAAATCATCAGCTAGTTCTTGTATAAAGCCCATAATATCGTTAGTGGTGTACTCTGTAAGCTCATTCTCGTTACTTAAGTTAGCAAGTTCTCCTGCATAGTCTAAAGCCTTGTTACGGTCTTTGTCGTAGCTTTCACCATCTTTCTTGCCAGCTCTCACTAGATACTTCAACACCTGCATTGTATACCAACCTGCAAGCTCTTCGTAGTTAAAATTATGTTTCAAGTATTCGTTAAGTTCCATACCGTATTTATTAGCATAGTGCTTATTTTCTTTAAAATTCATTAGATGTTACCTCCAAGCCATGCAATAAGCAACATTGCGATTATACCTATCCAAGTTATAGCGATAAGTGTAAAGCTGACACCTGCAACTATCATTAAAGTTTTTACTGTATCTTTCATTTTGTTCTCCTCTATTTATAACTCTATTCTATCAAATTGCTTTTACTTCGTCAAGAATTAACTATTCTTAACCATAAATAACTTTTCACATTTATTATTTCTTGTTCCACTTTGCAAAGTGCTACGTGCTTTATCAAAAGAATATACAACTTCAAAACGTTCATCTGAAATTGAATAACTTGAAATTATCACGATATTACTTTTTGACATTTCAAACGCCCAGTTATAAAACTCTTGACTATCAAATGAATTGATATAACTATCTTGGGAAGTTCCCTCATAAGGCGGGTCAAGATATAGAACAGCTCCAGAAACTTCACTAAAATCATGATAACTTTTATTCGTTGCTTTTATTTTATTTACTTGTTGAAGTCTGTCAACTTGTTGAAGGTGTTTAAGTTGTCCTAAAGTTCTATTGTCTTCTGCTTTAGCGTTAAACCAATCCCATTCCGGCCCAGAAGTAACTTTCTTATATGTTTCGGTCTGTTTATAACCGTTAAAAACGTCATGCTTTTCAATAATTTCTTTAGCAAGATTATATTTTAAATCTGAGGTTTCTTTAGAATATAAATAACCCATCTTATTATTTCCAAAAGAGTTTACTAGCAACTTCAAAAAGTCGTCTGTTGTCTTATTTTCTTTATCCTTAATCTCGGTAAACTCTGTACGCGAAACAATAAGGGTTTTAATCCATTCACGGTCTTGTGATATAACTCGTTCAAAAGCGTTTGTTATATCCTTGTCTAAGTCATTATAATGCACCTCCAAGCCATTTAAAACACATTCGGCTGTAATTGCTCCACCGCCTCCGAAAATGTCGTATATCGGCTTGTCTGTGCCAAAGTTCTGTTTGATAATTTCAACTAGTTTCTTGCTTATCTTTTTCTTGCTTCCTTGATATGGTAATCCAATAGGTCTACCTTTTCTAATTTTCTTCTCGTCTAACTTAAGCATTAAAATTCCTTGTCTTTCTAATTTGATATGTTTTTAACCATAAATAATTTCTCACATTTACCATTTCTTGTTCCACCTTCCGAAGTGCTACGTGCTTTATCAAAAGAATATACAACTTCAAAACGTTCGTCAGAAATTGAATAACTTGAAATTATAACGATATTATTTTTAGCCATTTCAAACGCCCAGTCATAAAACTCTTGACTATCGAATGAATTGATATAACTTTTTTGGTAACTCCCTTCATAAGGTGGATCAAGATATAGAACAGCTCCAGAAACTTCACTAAAATCATGATAACTTTTGTTTGTAGCTTTTACTTCGTCAAGTTGTTCAAGTTGTTGAAGTCGTTCAAGTTGTTGAAGTTGTTGAAGTTGTTCAAGTTGTTTATACTTTTCAATCGATCTCTTATATGTTTCTGTCTGTTTATAACCGCTAAAAACATCATGCTTTTCAATTATTTCTTTAGCAAGATTATATTTTAAATCTGAAATTTGTTTGTTGTGCATATAGTTTGCCTTTTTGTTACCGAAAGAGTTAATTAGCAACTTCAAAAAGTCGTCTGTTGTCTTGTTTTCTTTATCCTTAATCTCTTTAAACTCTGTACGTGAAATAATAAGGGTTTTAATCCATTCACGGTCTTGTGATATAACTCGTTCAAATGCATTGGTTATATCCTTGTCTAAGTCGTTATAATGGACTTCTAAACCATTTAAAACACATTCGGCTGTAATTGCTCCACCGCCTCCGAAAATGTCGTATATCATCCTGTCTGTGCCAAAGTTCTGTTTGATAATTTCAACTATTTTCTTGCTTATCTTCTTCTTACTTCCTTGATACGGTAGTCCGATTGGTCTACCTTTTCTAATTTTCTTCTCGTCTAACTTAAGCATTATTTATTGTCTTTCTAGTTTGATATGTTTTTAACCATAAACAACTTTTCATTTTTCCCTTTGCTTTTTTCTCCACCTTGTAAAGTGCTACGTGCTTTATCAAAAGAATATACAGATTCAAAGCGTTCGTCCGAAATTGAATAACTTGAAATTATCACGATGTTATTTTTAGCTATTTCAAACGCCCAGTTATAAAACTCTTGACTATCAAATGAATTGATATAACTTTTTTGGTGACTTCCTTCATAAGGTGGATCAAGATATAATATAGCTCCAGAAACTTCACTAAAAGTATGATAACTTTTGTTTGTAGCTTTTATTTTATTTAATTTTTGAAGTTGTTGAAGTTGTTGAAGTTGTTGAAGTTGTTGGAGTTGTTGGAGTTGTTGGAGTTGTTGAAGTTGTTCAAGTTGTTGAAGTCGTTGAAGTTGTTGTAAAATTTTATGCTTTTCTTGTTTCTCATTAAACCAATTCCACTCTTCCCCAGAAGTAACTTTCTTATACGTTTCTGTTTGTTTATAACCGCTAAAAACGTCATGCTTTTCAATAATTTCTTTAGCTAGATTATATTTAAAATCTGAGGTTTCTTTAGAATATAAATAATCCTTCTTTTTGTTACCGAAAGAGTTTACTAGCAACTTCAAAAAGTCGTCTGTTGTCTTGTTTTCTTTATCCTTAATCTCGGTAAATTCTTTACGTGAAACAATTAGCGTTTTTATCCACTCACGATCTTGTGAGACAACTCGTTCAAATGCATTGGTTATATCCTTGTCTAAGTCATTGTAATACACTTCTAAACCATTTAAAATACACTCGGCTGTAATTGCTCCGCCACCTCCGAAAATGTCGTATATCGGTTTAGTTGTGCCAAAATTCTGTTTGATAATTTCAATAATCTTCTTGCTTATCTTTTTCTTGCTTCCTTGATACGGTAGTCCGATTGGTTTACCTTTTCTAATTTTCTTCTCGTCTAACTTAAGCATTATTTATTGTCTTTCTAGTTTGATATAATTTATTCCAGTTTTCTATAAGTTCCAGCAACTTAGATTCATTATATTCAGTAAACAGTTCAACCTGCATTGTATACCAGCAATGTAGACAGCGATCGCAACTATAACAGATGTTTGTGTATCCTCTGCAACCTTTGCAAACTCCTAAGTCATTACTCGTTGGAATATCGAAGCAATGGCAATAATTTTTATCATTAAAGTATTTTCTTTTCATTGTTACCTTTCTAGTTTATTTTATATACTATTATATCAAAAAAACTCTAAGCTGTAAAGCCTAAAGTTTCAATCTTGATATTATTGTTATTTCAATTTATTCTTGAACCAGATGATTCGTTCTTTGAACCAAGCTTCGACTCCTTCAGGACGTAGCCATTTACCTTGCTTCACGCCGTTTTTTTCCATGAACTCAATCACTTTAGTTGGAGTTTCTAGGTCGTCCCACATAGTATATTGTTTTGCTGAATTGAATTTACTAAACATTTCAAGTGTTTCGATGTAGCTATCTTTCAAAAGTTCCGTGTCAAGCAATTTTTGGGCTTTCTCAGCACGTTTAGCAAGTCGAATGTTAGCTTGTTCCAGTTGTTCCTTTTGTCGCTGTAAGCTCAAATTATGGTTAATGTAAGCAATTTGCTGTGCATGTCGTCCAAGTTTACCTTGAGTGTTAAGCTCGATTAGTTTAGCCATTCCCTCGCCAAGAATTTCATCAGCTACAAGATTATACTTGTATTTTTTATTTGTGTTTCGTACGTAGTTGTCAAGTGTTTGTTTAATTTTAAGTTTTTTGTGTAGTTCTCTTAATGTTGTCAATTTAATACTCCTTCATATATTTTACCAAACTTCAAAGCATTAATTTTCACTAACTGTTTCAAGTCTGATATAAATTGTTGTTCTCCGTCGAAGTCAAATGGCATTGATACGTTTTCTTTAATCCAAGTGAAAGCTCCGTCAAAGTCTTGTTTTAGTAAGCTCATCTTATCCACGATATCGATAATTTGCTCTCTCTCTTCTGCTGTGTACATTAAACCAACTTTCCATTAGAAGGGTAGATCTTCCGTATTAACTTCAATCGGTTCAGCTCCTCCAAATAAGTTCTGTTTAGCTTGTGCTTGCTTTCCATTATCATTAGAGATAAATACTTTTTCAACAGCAGGAAAAACAAAGTTATAGTTTACGTATTCGCCAGACTCTTTAGCTTGTACACGACCACTGACCGTTACGATGTCCCCTAATTGAATGAAGTCAGGCAAGAAAGCCGAACCATAAGCAACTTTTACATTAGATCCCTTTTCTTTTTCAAATAATGGAACAGAAATAATTTTCTTGTCGCCTTTTGCTGTGCTTACTGTACGTGTATTTTTTTCGTTCGCTTGTGCTGTAACTGTGATGATTGCCATTTTTTATTTTCCCTCTGTTGCTTTCCAAATTGTCATGATATCAAAGATTTCTTTTTTTGTCTTTGTTTTAAGTAGTTCCATATTAGGATATCCAAGTTCTTCAGCTCGATTTAGCGCTGGTTGAATCTCTCTAAGTCGTTGTTTTTCTGCTTCCAACAGTTTCTGTTCTTCTGTCAAGTCGGGAAGGTCTTCATTTGCGTAGATATATAGCCCTAAACCATGACGAGCGATTGCCTTAACTAGTCCGCGTTGAATGGTTTTATTTACGTCCATTGAAGTAATTTTTTCAAGTGGGATAGATTGGTTACGATAGTCCATCACAGGTAGATACTCGATGTGTTCTAAGCCCTCAATAGTCATACCAACCTTAACCCATGCTGTACGACCGTCTGTGTGATAGTTTAACCCTTGTTCATTTTCATAAACTTTACTGTTAGCTTCAGGATATACTTTTTTTACCTCAGACCATGCAAACGCCCAAGATAGATAGTCAAGATTATTCTTTTTACTCTTCTTGTCATTTACATTAATAACGCTCAGGTCTTCAAATACGCTCATTTACTCCTCTTTCTATAATAAATACGTCGCCTTGTCTTGTAATTTCAATATCATATTTAAGCATAGGCAGGATATAACCTTTACCCCAATAGCTCCATAATTCGCTTATCAAGCCATATAAGCACTCGTTGGGCCCAGCCCTATACTTTGTCTCGTTCATCTCTTCAAGCTCTTTAGACAGCTTTCTGACGCCTCTAGCATAATGTTTACTTGCTTTTTCTTCTGCTTTTAAACTTTTGTAGTTGCTTTTCATATATGAACTTTCTAATATCGTCTTTCTGCTGTTTTTCCTCTTTATCAGACCAGCCAACCTTTTGACCTTTTCGATTGCCACTTTGATAAACTCGTCTGTTATCTTCAGGAAAGCCATTTTTCTCGAAGTATATTCTAGCATATTCAAAGTAATTTAAGCTGTTGATGTACTGCTGACTATCCTTTTTGTGATAATTAAGAGTTATTAATCGCCTTTCGGCTAGTTCTTCAAAAGACGTTATCATATTACTCTCTAATGAAACCTAAAGTTAGCAAGGCTTTATATTCTTCACTATCTTTTTTGACTTCAAGTGCAAATTTTTTATTTCTGTTTAATTCATTTTCTTTACCTGCATAATATAATGGAGTGCTGTCGGTTCTATCAGAAAAGTTATAAAACTTAAATTTAGGTTCAAAAATCACTTCATAACCATTAATAATGGCATTTAACATTTTTTCTTTTTCATCAAGAGTAAAAGGTGTCTTATCTCCTTCGTAAACTCCTCCTATTCCATTTCTAAGAAAACTTCCCCAACCCCAACTAGAAATATAATAAAATGCTAGGCTTTTATCATTAAAAGTTTTAATAAATCTGTCTTGTTCTTGCGTTAATTTAACTACCATTTGTTTAGTTCTCCTTTATTTCTATATATACTATTATACCAAAATTATTTATTATTATCAAGCGTTAGATGATATTTTTTCATTTATTTCTACTTTTAATTGCAATGCTTTAATCAATGCACGCTTAGAATAATCATTTTCACAAGCTGTATGCAATTTTTTAGACTGTCTGACTAGAAATTCAGCACGATTTAGCCATACTTTGAAAAGCTCGTCATTTTTCCATTCTGCTTTTACCATCTCATCTAATGCATGATATAACCAGCAATACACTTCAGCGTGTAAATTAATAGCTTTGTTCTTATAGTCGTTCATTGAGTTCATTTTTTGCTCTCTCTATTAATTTAAAGTCATCACTATATAAAACAGGTTTTGAATATTGTTCATTCATGTTAAACCTTGAATAATAGTCATAGAAGTATTCATTTACTTTTTCATGGTAATAAACAACGTATTTTTTATCACTCATTTTCTGTTACTTTTCCTTGCTCTTTTGCTAATTCTAAGAAAGCCTGTGCTGATTCTTTCGTTACTTCTTCAGGAGTTTCAGCCTTTACTTTTTCCACTAGTTCGCTATCAGGTTCTTTTTTCGATTTATTAACGCAAGTAAATACTGAATCAACGTATGAAAAGTTTAAATCATCGTCAAACTGATATCCACGCGCTTTGACTGATAACTTAGAGAAGTCGTTATGCTTTCCACGTTTAGGGCTTAACATTAACATAAACTCCGCCCAAGCTGTAAGAGTAGAACCACCCAAGGCGTCACTAGGCTTTACCATATATGCTTTATCGTCCATTGAGTTTGCATAAGCTGATTTGTTTGCATGAGCTACCAGTAAGAAAGTTACATCTTGAAAGAGCAACTTCAAGCGTGTAATTCTCCTAAGCATTGGCTCGAAGTCTTTACCGTAGATAATATCGCCATTTCTGAGCATTGTCATAAGGTTGTCTAAAATAACGAACTTGATATCATTTTCTTTGATGTACTCATACAATAAATTCATGTGGTGCGAATCATCAAGCATAAACTCGCCACCTGTTAAGAAATGCAAGTCTTCTGGTGCAGTGTCTTTATTTCTAAGACGTTTATTTAGTTCCCTGTCAGTATCCTCATTGTCTATGTATAGTGTCTTGCTTCGCTTTGTATCATAACCAAAAAAAGGTAACCCCTGCGACACCATTAAAGCCATGTGCATTGCTAGAGAGCTTTTAAACGACTTAAACGGTGCTACAAGTATTCCAGCTTGTGAACTGGGCATTAAAGTATCAATAAGCCAGTCATCTTTTAAATTTATTAAGTCTTCACGCTCTTTTAAGTGCTTTGCTGTCTGTACTTTATCAAATATGTTAGTCATTTTTTAATTCTTCCCTTTTGGTTTATAGTTTTCAATACATATATTCCGTGCAATGTATTTTCTTGGCTAGTACACCATTCTAGGTTATTTAAATCGTTATTTTGCTTGTTTCCGTCAATATGGTTTACTATTTTTTTATTTTCTGGGTTAGGAATAAAAGCGAATGCTAATAATCTATGTTTTTTCACTTTCAAAGTTCTATTATCAAAACTTACTGAAAATTGATAATAACCGTCTTTGTCTTTGTGCTCTTTTTTTTGTTTACCGTTTTTAGAAAATAGTTTTCCGTCTTTTGTTAATGTGTATCTTTCTAACGTTTTTTTATATAATTCATCATTAAACTTCATTTTTTTCTCCTTTAGTATATAATAGCAAAAAAGACTTGAAAAGTCAAGCCTTAAATGAAACCATTATTGTATCAGCAATCATATATAAACTTTCAATAAAATCATATTCATTTTTTAATTTTTGCTTCCAATGTTGTATAAAACAATGTCTTTCATGCAAATCGTTTTTGAACTGAATACTTTTAGAATCATAATCTCTTTGAATAGCAGGTAAAACATGTTCTTTAAAACAATGTAGATTGCAATTATGCTCGCTATAAATTTCTTTGTCTATTTTTTTTAGCTTCGATTGAAGTATTAATTTATCATATATTGATGAAAGTTTGTTTTTGTTTTCGAGTTCTTCTAATTTTCGGTATAATGATTGATTTTCTCTTATCAGTTCAATAACTTTTGCTTTTTCATCTTTATATAGGTTTTCATAAAAGTTTCGCTCTCCCCTTATTCCTTTACAGAGATCTTTTTCTTTTAATACTCGTATTTCCCAATAATCAACATCTCTTGTTAATTTTTTGTGTTCTTCACTACTGATGATTTTAAACATTTTTTCTCCTTAACTAAACCTATTGAGCTGATAAATATGTAGACATAAGCAAATGAACCATAATAAAGCAACAAGTAAATCAATGATTTCACCAGTAAAGCCTGAATATCCAAATAAAGCTATTAGAATTACATCAAAAATAATCTGTAATATAGTTATATTTTTCATTTTTCAAGACTTAATTCCATTTCTTTCTTTTATGAATTTGTTTATACTATCTTGATTTAATCGTTTAGATATTTTTCGTAGTTCCTCATTAGTTTTAGCCATTTCGCTTTTATTCTTTTTATTTTTCTTTCTTTTATCACTAGCTTTTTGTTTGCATTCACAGCACTTTAAATAACTTACACCACTTGCTTTTCTTATTTGCTGACACTTAATACATTTATTTTTCATTTTTTTGTTTCTCCTTTATTATATTTATATCTTATCATTTCTTTTTGTATTTGTCAAACATTGAGTTTTTCCCCCCGTCAAGTAATTACTAGAGATTCTTGCTTGAAAGTTAATTTGTTATTTGTCGTAAGCTCTAATTTAGTGTAATTACTCCGCTCATTTAGTTTT
>SKEL01001780.1_pt1 | contig 17928 bp, 16 predicted proteins | sample 4826741 | NCBI WGS metagenome assembly SKEL01 (sample SAMN11008810, study PRJNA524170) | human gut metagenome | biome: Human fecal sample; material: Feces; isolation source: fecal sample from pouch patient p33 | host: Homo sapiens | place: Israel: Tel-Aviv | collected 2016-03-22
ACAATGATTTTCAATTACCTCGAGGTGTTTTGAATTTGAAAGATTTAACTCACAAATGGGCAGCGGACTATTATGAAAAAAAGGAAGTTTCAAAGTGGATAAAGCCACTTTGAGGATATTTAGGGGGAAATAAAATGATTCGTTTTGAACATGTTTCAAAATTATATGGAGATAAGGAAGCACTCAGTGACCTTAATGTAACTATTGAGAACGGTGAGATTTTTGGTCTTATTGGTCACAATGGTGCTGGGAAAACAACGACTATTAGTATTTTAACCTCAATTATTGAGGCTACTTACGGTGAGGTTTTTGTAGATGATTTGGCTTTGTCGGAACATCGTGATGAGATTAAAAAACGTATTGGTTATGTTCCTGACTCACCAGATTTATTTTTGAATTTGACGGCGAGTGAGTACTGGCATTTCTTGGCAAAAATTTATGGTGTGGATGAAGCAAAAGTCGAAGAACGCATTGACCGTCTGTCACACTTATTTGATATTGCTGGGCATGTTGATGAATTGATTGAAAGTTTTTCACATGGTATGCGTCAAAAAGTGATTGTCATCGGAGCTTTGATTTCAAATCCAGATATTTGGATTTTGGATGAACCATTGACAGGACTTGATCCACAAGCAGCTTTTGATTTGAAAGAGATGATGAAAGAGCATGCGCGTGGTGGCAATACAGTGCTTTTCTCAACCCACGTTTTGGCAGTTGCTGAACAATTGTGTGACCGCATTGGCATCTTGAAAGAAGGAAAATTGATTTTTGTTGGCTCATTGGAAGAGTTGAAAGCGAACCATCCTGATAAAGATTTAGAAACGATTTACCTTGAACTTGCAGGACGTAAGGCAGAAGAGGTGTGAGTGTATGAACTGGTCAATTATTTGGGAACTTGTTAAGATTAATATTCTTTATTCAAATCCACAAAATGTTACTGCAGTTAAACGAAAACAGGAGAAAAATCCGCAGAAGAAAATTTCAGCATATAAGAGTGTTATTCATCAGCAAATTTTTCTAGTTCTTTTATTTGCTGTGATTTACGTTTTTATGTTTGTTAGTCTGAATTTCAAATATTATCCTGGATATTTTACATTTTACACTGCCATCTTTTTTATCATGGCTACCTTGAATGCTTTTTCAGCTATATATAGCATTTTTTATGAAAGTGATGATGTGAAGCTTTATGCACATTTGCCGATAAAATCTAGTGAACTTTATTTGGCAAAAGTGATTTCAAGTTTTGGGATGGGACTGACTTTCTTAACGCCACTTTTATCTTTATTTTTCATAGCTTACTGTCAATTGGCTGGGCTGGTAGTTGCAATTCCAATGACGGTAGTCGCATTTCTGATTTTGTTTGCAACGTCAACTGTCCTTGCACTTTATGCCAATAGTTGTCTTGGTGGGATTATTGTTCGAAGTCAGCATCGTAAGCTTATTTCTACTATTTTGATGTCTTTTTCAACAATTGGTGCAGTAGCTGCTATTTTGTATATGAATGTCATAAACAGTAAAAATATTGGTGATGAGCAAGTAAAACTTCTTGACCGTCCGATTATTCCATACTTTAGAGGATTTTATGATATTGTCAATGCACCGTTTAGTTTGACAACTGTTCTGAATTTTTACTTGCCATTGGCTCTTCTTATTGGCTTAATTATCGGAATTGTTAAATGGGCAATGCCAAATTATTATCAAAATACCTTGTACGCAAGACCTAATAAGCAAAAGACTAAAAAGAAAGTTAAGATGCGTTCAAGAAAATCTTATTCTTTGAATAATATGATGATTCGTCACCACGTATCAACACTGCAAAATGCAACTTTGATCAGTCAGACTTATCTCATGTCACTGATTTATGTGGTGATTTTCTTAACACCAGTGCTGGTAAATGGCATCAATCTTTCTAATGTATCAAGCGATTATTTCGGAATTTCAATGCTTGTTGGGGTTATTTTGGGAAGCAACTGCGCTACACCATCAACGTTTCTTGGTGTAGGAATTTCACTTGAAAAAGAGAACTATCACTTTATTAAATCACTTCCTTATACTTTCAAGAAGTTTTTAACTCAGAAATTTCTTGTTTTGGCAGCTCTTCAAGCCTTTGTCCCTGCGATGGTTTATCTGATTGTTGGTATCTTTCTTTTGAAACTTAAACCACTTTTGATACTTGGCTTTTTACTTGGTTTGCTTATGATGATTAGTATTCAAGGGCAGTTGATTTACTGGCGTGATTATAAAAATCTTAATTTGCTTTGGCAAGATGTGACACAACTCTTTAGTCGTAATTCTGGTCAATGGTTAACCTTTGGAATGATGATGGGCTCATACATCATCGGAGGTGGGCTTGCACTAGGCTTGGTCATTATTGGTAATGTTATTCATCAAGTACAATTGATTAATATGACTTTAACACTTGTTCTTGTTTTGCTCGCAGCAGCAATCCAAGTATTGATTAGCCTGAAGTTTTGGAAGAAACTTTCTCATTAATTTCTAAAATCTCCTGAAATTAAGATGAGGATTAAGTAGGATTAAAAAAACACATTTTTCTTGACTAAAAGCTGATAAAAAACAGTTCCTCGGACTGTTTTTTTAGTGTATAATAAGCGTATGAAACGTAATTTTGAATCAGTAAAACGTATAGTTATAAAAATCGGGACAAGTTCGCTTGTCATGCCAAATGGCAAAATTAATCTTGAAAAAATCGATCAGTTAGCTTTTGTCATCTCTAGTTTGATGAACAAGGGATTAGAAGTTATTTTGGTATCATCTGGTGCCATGGGATTTGGTCTTAATGTCTTAAACATGGACAAACGTCCGACAGAAATTGCACGTCAACAAGCAGTTTCAAGTGTTGGTCAAGTTGCTATGATGAGTCTTTATTCACAAATCTTCTCACACTATCAGACAGAAGTTAGCCAGCTTTTGATTACGCGTGATGTTATCGAATATCCTGAAAGCTTGACAAATTTCACGAACGCTTTTGAGACTCTTCTTACAATGGGAATTGTGCCAATTGTTAATGAAAATGATGCTATCAGTGTTGATGAAATGGATCACACGACAAAATTTGGAGATAACGACCGCTTGTCAGCTATCGTTGCTAAAGTGACTAAAGCAGATTTGTTAATCATGTTGTCAGATATTGATGGTCTTTATGATAAAAATCCAAATGTCTATGATGATGCTAAACTTCGTGAACATGTCAGCGAAATCACTGATGAAATCATCAAGTCAGCTGGTGGTGCTGGAAGTCGATTTGGTACAGGTGGCATGCTTAGCAAGATTAAGAGTGCTCAGATGGTTTTTGACAACAACAGTCAAATGATTTTGATGAATGGCGCTAATCCACGTGACATTTTACGTGCTTTAGAAGGTGCAAATATCGGAACGTGGTTTTCACAATCTAAATAATAAAGGAGGCTTGAGATGAGCTATATTGATGAACTAGGAAAAAATGCTAAAATTGCTAGTCAAAGTTTGGTAAAACTTGGAACAGCAGAAAAAAATGTAGTGCTAGGTCAAGTTGCGGAAGCATTATTAGCAGAGACTGATTTTATCTTGCAAGAAAATGCGCGTGATGTAGAAAAAGCAAGAGAAAATGGCATTTCCCCCGTCATGGTTGACCGTTTGAAACTAGATGCTAAACGCATTGAAGGTATTGTTGAGGGAGTTCGTCAAGTAGCTGATTTACAAGACCCGATTGGTCAAGTCGTTCGTGGATACACTAATCTTGATGGCCTTAAAATTGTGCAAAAACGTGTGCCTCTTGGTGTGATTGCTATGATTTTTGAAAGTCGTCCAAATGTTTCAGTTGATGCTTTCAGCTTAGCTTTTAAAACAAGTAACGCCATTATTTTACGTGGTGGGCGCGATGCGATTCATTCAAATACTGCGCTTGTGACAGTTATTCGCAAGGCTCTTGTTAAAGCAGGGCTTGATGAAAATGTTGTTCAGCTTGTTGAGGATACAAGCCACGCGGTTGCTGAAGAATTGATGCAGGCTGTCGATTATGTTGATGTTCTTATTCCACGCGGAGGAGCTCGTCTTATTCAGACTGTCAAAGAAAAATCAAAAGTTCCTGTAATTGAGACGGGTGTTGGAAATGTTCATATTTATGTGGATGATTCGGCTGACCTAGATATGGCAACTAAGATTGTCATTAATGCCAAAACACAACGTCCAAGTGTTTGTAATGCTGCAGAAAGTTTGCTAGTTCATCAGTCAGTAGCTGATGCCTTCTTGCCAAAATTAGAAGAAGCTATTAGTGCAGTTCATCCAGTTGAATTTCGAGCTGATGACAAAGCGCTAGCTATTTTCAAAAATGCAGTAGCTGCAACAGCTGAAGATTATGCTACAGAATTTTTAGACTACGTCATGTCTGTTAAAGTTGTTGATTCTCTTGATGAGGCTATTAATTGGATCAACAAATACACAACGCATCACTCAGAAGCTATTATTACAAAAGACCTCGAACATGCTGAACGTTTCCAAGATGAGGTGGATGCAGCAGCGGTATATGTTAATGCTTCAACACGCTTTACCGATGGTTTTGTCTTTGGTTTAGGTGCAGAAATTGGTATTTCTACTCAGAAAATGCATGCGCGTGGACCAATGGGATTAGAAGCATTGACAAGTACGAAATTTTACATTAATGGTAAAGGACAAATCAGAGAGTAATATCTTCTAAATACACCGAAAATCAAGTGCCATGCTAAGTGGGGCTTGGTTTTTCTTTTTATTCCCATCTTTTAAGGTAGAATCTTTCTATTTATGTTATAATGAAAGGTATGACAAAAGACTTTCATCATATAACAGTACTTCTACATGAGACCGTTGATATGCTTGATATTAAGCCAGATGGAATCTATGTAGATGCAACGCTTGGGGGAGCTGGACATAGTGAGTATCTCCTTTCTAAGCTTGGGCCGAATGGTCACCTTTACGCTTTTGACCAAGACCAAACGGCTATTGATAATGCGCAAATTAGATTAAAAGATTATATTGAAAAAGGACAAGTCACTTTTATCAAGGACAATTTCCGTAATCTTGCTTCAAATTTAGCTATGCATGAAGTGACTGAGATTGACGGTATTTTATACGACCTTGGGGTGTCTAGTCCGCAGTTAGATGAGCGCGAACGTGGATTTTCATATAAGAAAGACGCGCCGCTCGATATGCGTATGAATCGTGAGCAAGATTTGACAGCTTATGATGTGGTAAATACATACGACTACCATGATTTAGTGCGCATTTTTTACAAATACGGTGAGGACAAATTTTCTAAGCAAATTGCTCGCAAAATTGAGCAGGCTAGACAAGTTAAACCGATTGAAACAACAGCTGAATTAGCAGAAATTATTAAATCAGCTAAGCCTGCTAAAGAACTTAAGAAGAAAGGTCATCCAGCTAAGCAGATTTTCCAAGCTATTCGAATCGAAGTTAATGACGAGCTTGGGGCAGCTGATGAGTCTATCCAACAAGCTATTGATTTGTTAGCAGTGGATGGTCGTATTTCTGTAATTACCTTCCATTCTCTTGAGGATCGTTTGACAAAACAATTGTTCAAAGAAGCGTCAACAGTTGAGGTTCCAAAAGGTTTGCCATTTATTCCAGATGACATGCAACCAAAACTTGCTTTAGTCAATCGCAAACCAATTTTGCCTAGTCAAGAAGAATTAGAAGCCAACAATCGTTCACATTCTGCCAAGCTACGTGTGGCTAGAAAGGTTCGTAAGTAATGACTGAAAAACACCGTAATGAAGCCATTGCTAATGCTTTAAAACGTCGTATTCGAGAATTTTCGCGCGTTGAAAAAGCTTTTTATGGCTCAATTATCATAACGGCTATTACCATGGCTGTTAGTATTATTTATCTGCAAAGTCGAAATCTTCAAGTACAGCAGCAAATTACCGACTTAAATAGTCAAATTACTGAGGTACAGACAGATTATGACAACGCTAAACAAGAGGTCAATGAGCTTTCAAGCCGTGACCGTGTTGAGCAAATCGCACAGAATGCAGGCTTAACAAGTCAGCAAGATAATATTAAACAGGTGGAGTAGTCTATGAAAAAATTAATGAATCGTTTTTTAGACTATGTAGTGAAGGACAGACGCACACCCGATAAGAATCGCGAGCGTGTTGGTCAGAATCTTATGATTCTGGCAGTCTTCCTTTTCTTTGTGTTTATTATCAATTTTGCTATTATTGTTGGGACAGATACAAAATTTGGTCATAATTTATCAAGCGAAGCATCAGATGTTTATCAGCAAACTGTGACTGTACAAGCAAAGCGTGGAACGATTTATGACCGAAATGGAGTTGCTCTTGCTGAAGATTCAACAACATATAGTGTTTATGCTATTATTTCGAAATCTTATGTGTCAACAACTGGTGAAAAACTCTACGTTAAAAAATCTCAATATGATAAAGTTGCTGAGATTTTGAATGCCCAAATCGGTATTGATAAAGACGAAGTCTTAAAACAATTGAATCAAAGTGGGCTTTTCCAAGTGTCATTTGGAAGTTCAGGGTCTGGTTTATCATACAGTAAGAAATCAGAAATTGAAACAGCTATGAAGGACGCTGGAATTAAAGGAATTGGATTTGAATCAACACCTGGACGTATGTATCCAAATGGTGTCTTTGCTTCGCAATTCTTAGGACTTGCCCAACTAAAAGAAAATAAAGATGGTAAAACATCAAGTCTTGTCGGGACATCAGGTTTAGAAGCCTCATTAAATGATGTCCTATCAGGGACAGACGGAAAAGTAACATACCAAAAAGATAAAAATGGTAACTTGTTACTCGGTACAGAAACAACTGTTAAACGAGCTATTGACGGAAAAGATGTCTACACAACACTTTCTGAACCATTGCAATCTTATCTTGAGTCACAAATGGATATTTTCCAAAATGATGCTCAAGGTAAATACGCTAGTGCGACAGTGATTAATGCTAAAACAGGTGAAATCTTAGCAACCACACAACGTCCAACTTACAATGCACAGACAATGGAAGGTTACAATGAAGATAACCTTAAAACATGGAATACCCTTCTATATCAAAGTTATTATGAACCAGGATCAACCATGAAAGTAATGACACTTGCCTCAGCTATCGATGATGGTGTTTTTACGCCAAATGAAGTGATTTCAACAATCAATGGTATTACAGTTGCTGATACGAAAATCAATGACTGGAACGTCAATGAGGGTAATACTTCGGTTCAGTATATGACGTACGCTCAAGGGTTTGCTTGGTCAAGTAACGTTGCCATGACAAGTCTTGAACAAAAGATGGGTAACGATAAGTGGCTAAACTACTTGTCTAAGTTTAAATTTGGTTATCCAACACGTTTTGGAATGGTCAATGAAGGTAGCGGTTTGTTGCCATCAGACAATGAAGTAACCATTGCTATGAGTGCTTTCGGTCAAGGTATTGGTGTGACACAAATTCAAATGCTTCGTGCTTTTTCTGCGATTTCTAATAAAGGGGTTATGCTTGAACCACAATTTATTAGTCAAATCTACGACCCAAATAATAATACAGCCCGTAAAGCATCAGCTGAAGTCTCTGGTAAACCGGTCTCAGAAAATGCTGCCAACCAAACACTTGATTACATGGTAACGGTTGGTACAGATTCACAGTATGGTACCTTGTATGATAGCACAGAAGGGGCACCGGTTATTCAAGTCGGTGATTATTCAGTTGCTGTCAAATCTGGTACAGCCCAAATTGCCGCATCTGCGGAAGAGGGCGGAGGATATTTGACTGGTGATAATGACTATATCAACTCAGTTGTTGCTATGGTGCCATCAGATGATCCTGACTTTATCATGTATGTTACCCTTCAACAACCAACAACGACTTTCAAACGTTCTTTCTGGAAAGACGTGGTTAATCCTGTTCTTGAACGTGCTATGATGATTAAGGATACTTTGGCAAGTACAGCCGTGACTGGTACAGATACAGAAACTAAATACCAATTGAAAGATTACATCGGAAAAACACCTGGTGATACTGCTCAGGAACTTCGTAATAATCTTGTTCAACCAGTTGTTGTTGGGTCAGGTAGCAAAATCAAGAAAATGTCTAAAAAAGTCGGTAATAACCTTTCACAAAATGAACAAGTGCTACTTTGGACAGGAAAATTAAAAACAATGCCAGATATGTATGGCTGGACGAAAGAAAATGTTGAAAAATTTGCGAAGTGGACTGGAATCGAAGTAACCATTAAAGGCTCTGGTTCAAAAGTCACTAAGCAAAGTGTTGATACCGGAAAAGATATTGACAAAGTCAAAAAAATTAAAATTACTCTAGGAGACTAAACTAAAATGTTTTTAAGTTTAATTGCAGGTATTGTCGCCTTTGCCTTGACGGTATTTGCTATGCCGCATTTTATTCGTATTTATCAATTGAAAAAAATCGGTGGGCAACAAATGCACGAGGATGTCAAACAACATTTGACTAAAGCTGGAACACCAACAATGGGTGGGACAGTCTTTCTAACAGTTGCCATTCTTGTTAGTCTTGTCTTTAGTTTCTTTATCGAAAGACAAGCTGGTGCTTCAATGGGAGCAACTGTAGGAATTTTAATGGTTCTTTTGATTTATGGAATTGTTGGATTCCTTGATGATTTCTTGAAAATCTTTAAACAGATCAATGAAGGTTTGACACCTTGGCAAAAAATGAGTTTGCAAATTATTGGTGGTTTGATTTTCTATTTTGTTCACGTGCGTCCAAGTGGAACAGATGATTTGAATGTCTTTGGATTTGATTTACATCTAGGTGTTTTTTATGTTCTCTTTGTTCTTTTCTGGATTGTTGGATTTTCAAATGCAGTTAACTTGACTGATGGGATTGATGGTTTAGCTTCAATCTCAGTAGCTATTAGTTTAGCAGCTTATAGCGTTATCGCAGTTGTTCAAAAACAATTTGATGTACTTTTGATTATTGTCACTATGATTGGTGCTTTGTTCGGTTTCTTTGTTTTCAATCACAAACCAGCTAAGATCTTCATGGGTGATGTGGGAAGCTTGGCATTGGGTGCGATGCTTGCTGCAATTTCAATTGCCCTTCGTCAAGAATGGACATTGCTAATCATTGGATTTGTTTACGTTTTTGAAACAGCTTCAGTAATGCTTCAAGTATCTTACTTCAAATACACTAAGAAAAAATATGGTGAAGGTCGTCGTATCTTCCGTATGACACCATTCCATCATCATTTGGAGCTTGGTGGTTTGTCTGGAAAATCAGAAAAATGGTCTGAATGGAAAGTTGATGCTTTCTTGTGGAGCGTTGGAGCTATCGCAAGTATCCTCACATTGATTTTCCTTTATGTCTTATAATAAGGAAAGCGAGTTGAGAAATTCTCAGCTCGTTTTTTTAGTTGTTAAAGCGCATAGTGCTTTGCTTTAATCCCCCTTTTAATGATATAATAGAAAGGAATGAAAAAATTCGCCTAGCTATGTTAGCTAGGGATGAAACGATAAACAGATATAGAGAAATTTCAAGTGAAACTTGATGAGATAAGAAATTGAGGTAAAACATGTCTTTTAACGATTTTAATTTTAAGCCCTACATCCGTGAGGCACTCGCAGAGCTTAAATTCAAAAATCCGACAGAAGTGCAACAAAAATTAATTCCCGTTGTACGTTCAGGTCGTGATCTGGTAGGTGAATCAAAAACTGGTTCAGGGAAAACACACACTTTCTTGCTACCAATCTTTGAAAAATTGGATGAAACAAGCGACAACGTCCAAGTTGTTATCACAGCACCAAGCCGTGAATTGGTAACACAAATCTATCAAGCTACAAAACAAATTGCAGATAAATCTGAAACAGAAATTCGTGTAGCAAATTATGTTGGTGGGACAGATAAACTTCGTCAAATTGAAAAACTAAAATCATCTCAACCACATATCGTCATCGGAACACCTGGTCGTATCTATGATTTGGTTAAATCTGGCAACCTTGAAATCCACAAGGCACACACTTTTGTAGTTGATGAAGCTGACATGACGCTTGATATGGGATTTCTTGATACGGTTGATAAGATTGCTAGCACATTGCCAAAAGATGTTCAAATTTTGGTCTTCTCAGCAACTATTCCACAAAAATTGCAACCGTTCTTGAAGAAATATTTGGCAAATCCTGTCATGGAAAAAATCAAGACGACAACAGTTATCGCAGATACCATCGATAACTGGTTGGTATCCACTAAGGGCCGTGATAAAAATGCTCAAATTTTGGAAATCACAAAAGCTCTTAACCCATATCTTGCTATGATTTTTGTGAACACCAAAGAACGTGCAGATGAATTGCACAGCTATCTTGTGTCAAATGGTTTGAAAGTCGCTAAAATCCATGGTGGTATTCCACCACGTGAACGTAAACGTACGATGAATCAAATCAAAAAATTGTCTTACGAATACATCGTGGCAACAGATTTGGCAGCGCGTGGGATTGATATTGAAGGGGTTAGTCACGTTATCAACGATGCGATTCCGCAAGATTTGTCATTCTTTGTTCACCGTGTTGGGCGTACAGGTCGTAATGGTTTGAATGGTATTGCCATCACGCTTTACCAACCAAGTGATGATTCAGATATTCGTGAACTTGAAAAATTGGGTATCAAATTCGTACCGAAAATGCTCAAAAATGGTGAATTCCAAGATACTTACGATCGTGATCGTCGTGCCAATCGTGAAAAATCATATCAAAAACTTGATACTGAGATGATTGGTTTGGTTAAGAAGAAAAAGAAAAAAATCAAACCTGGTTACAAGAAAAAAATTCAATGGAAAGTTGACGAAAAACGTAAACGTGAACGCCGTGCCGCTAATCGTGCTAAAGGCCGTGCAGAACGTAAAGCAAGAAAACAAACTTTCTAATATCAAAAGTAGTCTGAAATAAAAGTTTCAGGCTTTTTTTTAGGTCCAAATAAAATGCATAGAATACTGTGTCAAGAATTTAGCCTGGTTTCCTGATAGTTTTTCTCTATCAGGACTATAGAAAATATATATTAGGCAGGCGCCTTTAAGTTTGGTAGACTGTAACAAAGATGATTAGAAAAGAGGAAGAGAGATGAAAAAGACAAATATTTTGACAGTAGCCTTTTTAGCAGTAGTTACTTTGGTGCTTTCGGCTTGCTCAACTCAAACGCAATCTGGTGTTAAAAAGGTCATTAAAGTGGCGACTGATTCAGACACAGCACCATTTACTTATAAGGAAAATAAAGCCTTTAAAGGTTATGATATCGGTGTGGTAAAAGCTATTTTCAAGGACTCAAAGGAATACAAAGTGGAGTTTGTGACAACAGCTTTTGATTCTATTTTGACGGGTGTGGATGCAGACCGCTATCAAATTGCGGCAAATGATTTTAATTACAATGAAGAGCGTTCGCAAAAATACCTTTTCTCAGATCCAATTTCATACTCAAATTATGCGATTACGAGTGCTAAAGGGACAAGCTATGATAGTTTAGATGATTTATCAGGTAAAAAAACAGAAGTCATTTCAGGGTCAAATTACGCGCAAGTTTTGGAAAAATGGAACAAGAATAATCCAGATAAAGAACCGATTGAAATCAAGTATGCTGCAAGCTCAACTGGTTTAACGACACGTGTTCAACACATTGAAAATGGAACGATTGATTTTATTCTTTACGATGCCATTTCATCAAATTATTTGATTGAAGACCAAGGCTTTAATTTAACAGTAACTAATGTTAAAGGTAAAGTTGGTGGTGAAAATGATGGGTTAGAATACCTTTTGTTTGCTGATACTAGTGATGGTAAAGCATTACAAAAATTTGTTAATAAGCGTTTAAAAAGCTTAAAAGAAGACGGAACATTAGCTGAATTAAGTCAAACTTACTTTGGTGGAGATTTTGTCTCATCTGTTAAATCTTAAAAGAAGGAGTATTCATGTCTTTTACAATACTTGCAACTGGCTTATCTTGGTATGATAAGTTAGTTGAAAAAATACCTGAGGGTCGGCTCTTTAGCTGGCGTGCGGTTTTTGATGCCATTCCTGATTTGCTGGAACATTTGCCGACAACTCTTGGATTGACTTTAGCAGGTGCTTTCTTTGGTTTGATTTTAGCTTTAGTCTTTGCTATTGTGAAAATCAATCGTCCTAAAGTTTTGTATCCTATTCAAGCTGTTTTTGTCAGTTTTTTACGTGGAACACCGATTTTGGTTCAGTTGATGCTGACTTATTACGGCATTCCACTCTTTTTAAAATTTCTTAAACTAAAATACGGATTTGACTTGAATATTAATGCCATTCCTGCCTCAGTCTTTGCAGTGACAGCTTTTGCTTTTAATGAAGCTGCCTACACCAGTGAGACCATTCGTGCGGCCATTCAAGCTGTAAATGTTGGCGAAATCGAAGCTGCGCGTAGTCTTGGAATGACTTCGTTTCAAGTTTATCGCCGTGTGATTATTCCAAATGCTGCAGTGATTGCCACACCAACTTTGATTAATAGTTTAATTGGCTTAACAAAAGGAACATCACTAGCCTTTAATGCTGGAATTGTTGAAATGTTTGCCCAAGCACAGATTTTAGGTGGGTCAGATTATCGTTACTTTGAACGATATATTTCAGTCGCTCTAGTTTACTGGATTATCAGTATTATTATCGAACAAATTGGACGTTTAATTGAAAAGAAAATGGCTATTGAAACTCCCAAAATAAGCCAAGATACGATAACAGGAGACATTCGCTAATGATTAAGATTACAAATTTAACAAAAGCATTCTCTGGTCAAAAGGTTCTAGATGGTTTAAATGTGACTATTAAAAAGGGTGAAGTCTTAGCTCTTGTTGGGGCATCTGGAGCGGGAAAATCAACGTTTTTACGTAGCTTGAATTATTTAGAGCAATCAGATTATGGTAGCATTGCTATCGATAATTTCAAAGTTGATTTTCAAAATATCACTAAAGAAGAAGTGCTTGAACTCCGTCGAAAACTGGCCATGGTTTTTCAGCAATTTAACCTTTTTGAACGCCGTACCGCACTTGAAAATGTCAAAGAAGGCTTAAAGATTGTCAAAAAACTATCAGATGAAGAGGCGACTAAGATTGCTAAAGAAGAATTAGCTAAAGTTGGCTTGTCTGATCGTGAGAATCATTATCCAAAACATTTATCTGGGGGTCAAAAACAGCGTGTAGCCTTAGCGCGAGCTCTTGCCATGAAACCTGATGTTCTTCTTTTAGATGAACCTACTTCTGCCCTTGATCCAGAGTTGGTTGGAGAAGTGGAAAAATCAATTGCAGATGCTGCAAAAGCAGGACAAACCATGATTTTGGTGAGCCATGATATGAATTTTGTTTATCAAGTGGCTGATAAAGTTCTCTTTTTGGACAAGGGACGCATTCTTGAAGCTGGTCGACCGGAAGAGATTTTTAAACATCCCAAAGAAGCAAGAACCAAAGAATTCTTTGCAAATTATGCAAAAACGTATATTTAAAGACACAGATTTGATATAATAAGAGCTGAAAGTTTTTTTCAGCTTTTTTAGAGCAAAATAGAATACGAGTGCAAGGTGAAATATGTTTTTAGAAATTTTTAGTCTCTATATTCAGGGATTATTTTTATCAATTATCAGTATTTTTTTAGTTGGTGTTTTTTGGAATTTTTGGCGAGCTAGACGCAAATATGATAAAACAGCCAAAGAACGCCAAGCTTTTTTGTATGATATTTTGATGATATCTATTATGGTTATTCCAGTTCTTTCTTTTGCTTTTATGGCCATTTTATTGATGTTTAAAGCATAATAATTGTGTTTTAGAGATGAGCTTGATAGAATAGAAAAATAATTGATAAAACGAGGTAAAAAATACATGTACGATACATTAATTATTGGTTCAGGTCCTGCAGGGATGACTGCTGGGCTTTATGCCGCACGTGCTAACTTGAAAGTTGGTATTATTGAACAAGGTGCTCCTGGTGGGCAAATGAACAATACATCAGAAATTGAAAACTACCCAGGTTACGATCACATTTCTGGACCAGAATTGTCGATGAAAATGCACGCACCGCTTGAAAAATTTGGTGTTGAAAATATTTATGGTATCGTCAAAAGCATTGAAGATGCTGGCGATGTTAAACGCGTCATCACTGAAGATGCTACTTATGAAGCTAAGACAATTATTTTGGCGACTGGTGCTAAGAACCGTGCCCTTGGCGTAGCTGGTGAAGAAGAGTATACAAGCCGCGGGGTGTCATACTGTGCAGTTTGTGATGGAGCTTTCTTCCGTAACCAAGACTTATTAGTTATCGGTGGTGGTGACTCAGCTGTTGAAGAAGCTGGTTATCTAACACAATTTGCAAAATCAGTAACAATTATTCACCGTCGTGATGAATTGCGCGCTCAAAAGATTTTGCAAGACCGTGCCTTTGCTAACGAGAAAATCAATTTCATCTGGGATTCTGTTGTTAAAGAAATCAAAGGAAATGATATCAAGGTTTCAGGTGTTGTTGTGGAAAATGTTAAAACTGGTGAAATCAGTGAACATGAGTTTGGTGGTATTTTCATCTACGTTGGTGTTGACCCAGTTTCAAAAATGATTGAAGGACTTGGTATTACAGATGAGGCTGGTTGGGTTATCACAGATGACCACATGAAGACAGCTATTCCAGGTATCTTTGCTATCGGTGATGTGCGTAAGAAAGAACTCCGTCAAATCACAACAGCAGTTGGTGATGGCGCTATTGCTGGACAAGGTGTTTACCAATATATCGAAAATATGAAATAACAGAAAACCGAGATTCCCTCTCGGTTTTTTAGTGGCTAAAAAGGTAGAAAAATTGTGAAAAAACTTTTCTGAAAGTCAGATTTTTTTCAAATCTTTGCGCAAAACCTCACAAAGTTTTAGCCAGTCTCTCGTAATTGTGCTATAATATGGGGGATAATTAATCTTTTGACAGATGCTAGCAAAGGTTGGTAAAACCAGATGTGATAAGACTAGTATTGGGTCGATACTTTTAAAAAGGGGATACCACATGTATCAAGATGATAGTTTAACTCTCCACACAGATTTGTATCAAATTAACATGATGCAGGTTTATTTCGATAAAGGCATTCACAACCGCAAAGCGGTCTTTGAAGTCTTTTTCCGTAAAGAACCATTTTCAAATGGCTATGCTGTTTTTGCTGGTTTGCAACGTATGGTTGAATACCTTAAAAACCTTCGTTTTACAGAAACAGATATTACTTACTTAGAAGATTTAGGTTATCCAGCTGACTTCATCGCTTATTTGAAAGATTTTAAATTAGAATTAACCATTCGTTCAGCTCAAGAAGGTGACCTTGTTTTCGCTAATGAACCAATCGTCCAAGTGGAAGGACCTTTGGCACAATGTCAATTGGTTGAAACAGCTTTGCTTAACATCGTAAACTTCCAAACATTGATTGCCACAAAAGCTGCTCGTATCCGCTCAGTTATTAATGATGAACCATTGCTAGAATTTGGTAGCCGTCGTGCCCAAGAAATGGATGCAGCAATTTGGGGAACACGTGCTGCTGTAATCGGTGGTGCTAATGCTACATCAAATGTTCGTGCTGGTAAAATGTTTGATATTCCAGTGTCAGGAACACATGCACACGCTCTTGTTCAAGCTTACGGTGATGACTACGAAGCATTCATGGCTTACGCAGGCACTCACAAAGATTGCGTCTTTTTGGTTGATACTTATGATACACTTCGCTTGGGTGTTCCAGCAGCTATTCGTGTAGCCAATGAACTTGGTGACAAGATTAACTTTCTTGGAGTTCGTATTGACTCTGGTGATATGGCTTACTTGTCTAAAAAAATCCGCGAACAATTGGATGCTGCAGGTTACCCAGATGCTAAAATCTACGCTTCAAATGATTTGGATGAAAATACCATTCTTAACCTTAAGATGCAAAAAGCCAAAATTGACGTTTGGGGTGTTGGTACAAAACTTATCACAGCTTATGACCAACCAGCTCTTGGTGCTGTTTACAAAATTGTCTCAATCGAAGATGAAAATGGTGTGATGCAAGATACAATCAAGTTGTCAAATAACGCTGAAAAAGTGTCTACACCAGGTAAAAAACAAGTTTGGCGCATCACAAGTCGCGAAAGAAATAAAACAGAAGGTGATTACATCACTTTCACTGATACAGACGTTAACCAACTTGATGAAGTTTACATGTTCCACCCAACATACACTTACATCAATAAAACAGTAAAAGATTTTGAAGCTGTTCCTCTTCTTGTTGATATCTTTGATAAAGGTGAATTGGTTTACCATTTACCAACACTTGCTGAAATCCAAGATTATGCCCGCAAAGAATACGACAAACTTTGGGACGAATACAAACGTCTACTTAACCCACAAGATTATCCAGTTGATTTGTCACAAGAAGTTTGGCAAAACAAAATGGATCTTATCGACCGTATTCGCAAAGAAGCTCAACAAAAAGGAGAAGTGAAGTAATGACATTACAAGAAAAAATCATTGCAGAATTAGGTGTTAAACCAAGTATTGATCCTAAAGAAGAAATTCGTGTATCTGTTGATTTCTTAAAAGCTTACATGAAAAAACACTATTTCTTGAAATCTTATGTGCTTGGTATTTCTGGTGGTCAAGATTCAAGCTTGGCAGGACGTTTAGCACAAATCGCTATGGAAGAATTGCGTGCGGAAACTGGTGATGACAGCTACAAATTCATCGCAGTTCGTTTGCCATACGGTGTTCAAGCTGATGAAAAAGATGCACAACGTGCACTTAAATTCATCAAACCAGATGTTAGCATTGCTGTAAACATCAAAGAAGCGGTTGATGGCCAAGTTCATGAACTTGAAAAAGCTGGTATTGACGTTTCTGACTTTAACAAAGGTAACATCAAAGCTCGTCAACGTATGATTACTCAATATGCTGTAGCAGGTGCAAATAGCGGTGCTGTTATCGGTACTGACCATGCTGCAGAAAATATCACTGGATTCTTTACAAAATTTGGTGATGGTGGTGCTGACGTAATTCCACTTTACCGCCTTAACAAACGTCAAGGTAAACAATTATTGGCAGAACTTGGTGCTGACCCAGCTATCTACGAAAAAATTCCAACAGCTGACTTAGAAGAAAACCGTCCAGGTATCGCTGATGAAGTAGCACTAGGTGTTACTTACAACGATATCGATGATTATCTTGAAGGTAAAACAGTTTCAGCAGAAGCACAAGCTAAAATCGAAAACTGGTGGAATAAAACAGAACACAAACGTCACTTGCCAATCACAGTATTTGACGATTTCTGGAAATAAATTTCAAAATCAAAAGCCCTATTTGGGCTTTTTTGTTTGGTTTTGGTATTACTGTTTGAAAATTCTAACACGTATTATTATGAAAGTTTACATATTTTTTTGAAAGTTTCAAAAAGTTCTACAATTTCTCTTGAAAAATGCTTAATAAGCGCTATAATGGTTATTAGTTAAGTTAAGTTAGGTTAAGTCAGAAAATATTACATGAAAACTTAGCCACATTATAGGAGGAATTATGTCAGAATTATCATCAACATTTACTGATAAGCTATTTGCTGATTTTCAAGCTGATAGCAAATTACGTGCTGTTGAAAATGCTGTAACTCACAATGGATTGTTAAAATCACTTGAAACACGTCAAAGTGAAATGGAAAATGACCATGCTTTTTCAATTGATTTAACAAAAGATAAAGTTGCCAACCAAAAAGCATCAGGTCGTTGCTGGATGTTCGCAGCTCTTAACACTTTCCGTCATAAAATGATTTCAGACCTTAACTTGGAAGACTTTGAGCTTTCTCAAGCACACACATTTTTCTGGGATAAATACGAAAAATCAAACTGGTTCTTAGAACAAGTGATTGCGACTGCTGACCAAGAACTTGGTAGCCGTAAAGTAAAATTCTTACTTGA
>SKEL01001783.1_pt1 | contig 17893 bp, 6 predicted proteins | sample 4826741 | NCBI WGS metagenome assembly SKEL01 (sample SAMN11008810, study PRJNA524170) | human gut metagenome | biome: Human fecal sample; material: Feces; isolation source: fecal sample from pouch patient p33 | host: Homo sapiens | place: Israel: Tel-Aviv | collected 2016-03-22
ATATATAAGAGTATAAAACAGATCCTATTAGTTTATATTTACATTATATTTGTATATCTTATACAAGTTTATCTTCATCTAAAATATATAAACTTTCTAAATTAGATGAAGATAAAACATAGTAATAAAGCGTTTCTTCATAAATGCATAGAAAAAGGTAGTTAATATAAGCAGTCTATTATTTTATAATTGTTTATATTTGTACAGCTATTGAGTCTTAAGTAAGGGCAACAATACATAAACGCAAAAAACAACGCCATCCTTTCGGATGGCGTCGTTTCGCATAAGGATTGTGTGCCCTAGTCGGGGTCCAGGGAACAGCAAGGCCCTCAAACAATCGCCGTATGAGGGCCATATGTAGTTGTTCATTATATACACTGTGCGTCACACATCATTTCCTAATTCATTGTATATCGTTTATGCCGAGCTCTCAGTGTGTTAATGATTTATAGTTAAATTTACAAACCTTATTATTGAATCGCAGCGCGCAAGTCTACTTTTTTAGTTTCTTGGTTAGCTGGACGATTGATTGCTTCGCGAAGATCTACAGTGTGTTCATCTTGAACAGTAGGTTCTTCACTAGCTTTATTTTTAACTGTTTGTTTAGCTGCGAACCAGATTATTTCGTTCATGTAGTGACGAAGTTCTTCGTTAGAAACGTTTTCTTGGTCTTTAGCCATTACATCCAAAATAGCATCTTCTAATGCTTGTGCTTCGTCGTCAGTCATAGGACCGCCAACTTCTTTTTGTTTTTGGATGATTTCGTTAATACGATCTGTCATGCCGCGCAATACATTGTAACCATAGCTGTTAGTGAAGCCATCTTCTTTATTGTATTTAGGCATTTCAAAGTATTCGTATTCGTTTTTATTACGGTTTTCACCATTCCAGTTCAAGAACACTTCTTGACCATGTACACGACCGATGGAATGTGTACGGAAGTAGTCAGCATAGTTGTGTTTGTCATAGGAATGTAACCATTTTTTCTCAGCTTTAGTCATACGTTCATGGTTTTCGTATTTTACTTTAGCTTTTGCGATGTTGATTTCCGCATTTTGCCAAGCTTTCACATAGTCATGAACAGCAGACACTGTTTGTGGACTAGCCACTGGAACCAATACTACATTGCCCAATGCTGGAGCAGATACTGGATTACGTAAAATCAAATTATCGTCATATGTTGGAGCGGATTGTGCACCTACAACGCCTGTAGAAATAACAAGAGCCGCTGCACAAGCAAGTAATGTAGATTTTTTCATTCTATATTCCTCTTTTCTATCGTTAGATTATGGTGAAAGTATCTCTTACGCGTTTCACGTTCATATTTAAAAGCATTATTTTCATAAACAATAGGGAGAGGTAAGCGCTACGCTAGGTAGCGCATACCTTCCTTTGTTCATTCAGTTCTTACACTCACAAATGATTACATACCAAGTTTTGCCATCATAGCAGCAATTTGAGCTTTCATTTGTTCGTTTTCAGCTTTCAAATCAGATACTTCTGTTTTTAATCCAGCGTTTTGTGCTTTAACGGAAGCCATTTCTTGTTGCATTGCATAAGCAGAGCTGATAGGGCCTTTGCGGTAACGATCTGCTACAGCAGCTTCGCTATCACGGTTGCCAACTTTCCAAGTTACACCAGCGTTTGCCATCATGTGACGGGAACCACCAGCCCATGCTAAGCCAGCATGCATCATTGTGGACTCGTTTTTGTAATGAGCAACGCCCATTGCAATAGCGGAGTTACCACGGTAGTTACCATAACCAGCCATGATTTGAGTTGGTTCTAATGGATCGTATTGGATAGGTTTCAATGCTGCAAGAGCTGCGCCTTGTGCACCTACACGACCGATTTCATCAGTTAACTCATCGAAACGAGGGCTTGCACCAGTAGACAAGTCGTATACTTTAGCGCCATCAGCACTTTCAGATTCACGAACACCTACGGAACCATCAGTAGATTTAACGATTGTACGAGAATCTTTCAATTGTTTCAAGTTAACCGCATCTGTATCGTTAGTACCTTTACCAAGGTTAGTAATTTTGTTACCACCCATGTTGAGGTTACCACCAGTTACGGAAAGGTCACCAGCGTTGAAGTTCAATGCAGGACCATTGTCGCTATTCTTGATGGAGTTGATACCTTTAAGGTCTTTGTTCAATTTAACAGTTAATGTATCGTTACCATCAGCTACTACATTGATGTTACCAGCAGCGGATTGGAATGCAGTGGATTGAGCTGCAGTCACACCTTCACCTTGAACTTTAACAAGCGTATTCAACGCATGTTTGTTTTCAGTACCAGTGTTGTTACCTGTGAATTTCAAACCATCATCCATAGTTGCTACTTCACGTTTGATTGGGTTGCCATCAGTATCTTTCAATGGGTTGCCATCTTTATCTTTTGGTACGTATACGATACGTTCAGATTTGTCGCCATTGTTAGCTTCTGGTTTAACAAGAGTTTTGGAACCGTGATCTGTAGAGATATCTACACCAGTACCATCTGCACCAGCAGGACCTTGAGGACCAGTCAAGCCAATGTGACCTACGCCATCTTTACCAGCGATGGATACAGCATCTTTACCATCTTTACCGATGGAAACTTTACCGTCGATACCGTTAGCACCGTCTTTACCGGAGATGGATACACCATCTTTACCAGCTACGCCATCTTTACCAGGAACGCCAATGGAGTTCAAGCCGTTAAGATCTTTATCAAGACCGATTACAACTTTACCATCTTTAGTCATAGTTTTGATGTTGGATGCGCTGTAGTTGTCATCAGCTTTAGTGCCTTCGCCTACGATTTCAAGTTTTTCACCCAAGTTTTTGTGGATGTCATTACCAGATTGAGCACCGAAGTTCAAACCTTTGTTGCCGATTGCATCAGCAGTATTTTTAAGGTCAGTAACGTTTACAGCACCGTTCTTAGTATTGTTGTCGCCAGCAGCAGCATCAATCTTATCTAAGAATGTATTACCAGCTTTATCAGCGATGGAAGAACCAACGTTGTTCAATTTCATTGGATCTGTAGTAGAAGCGTTAGGGTTGTTCATGGAAGCGATAATATCGCCAGCATTTACAACATCGCCAGAACCATCTTTAGCTGTATTGAAAGTACCATCTGGTTGTTTGTAAACTTTAGTGCCGTCTTGTTTAGTGTATACCACTGGAATTTGAGCATTGTTTACAACACCTTGGTTATTGATCTTAATGTCATATTGGTGACCTTTAGCTGCATCATAAGTTGCAGATGTAGGATCATTTTTATCAGTTACGGAGATAGTGCCATCAGAAGATTCAACAGTTGTAACTTTATCTTTCAATTGTTTAACGTTTACTGCATCTGTATCGTTTTCACCAGCTTTAACGCCTGTGATTTTCTTATCACCAGCGTTAATACCAGTCTTAGTTACAGATGGGCCACCAGTGATAGTCAAGCCATCGTTGTTAACTTTAGTATCGCCAATTTTCACGGAACCATCTTTAGTAAGATCAAGGTCTTTAGACAATTGAACTTTCAATTTGCCATTGTCGTTATTTACACCGATGTTGTTATCAGTCAATTTAGCTTTATCAGCACCACCAACGATATCTACTACGTTGTTAAGATGTTTCTTAATAACTTTAGTTGGATCAGTTTGACCGTCGTCACCAGCGAACTTCATGCCATCATCGTGAGTTGCTACTTCATGTTCGTTACCATCTTTATCTTGGTATACGATACGAGTCAATTTATCACCAGGTTGGCCATCAACACCAGGAACGCCGTCCTTAACGGAAATCTTAGCACTTGCGCCATCTTTACCGTCAGCACCCTTAGGACCAGTCAAGCCGATAGAGCCATCTTTACCGTTGAGTACAACAGATGCGCCGTCTTTACCGTTAACACCGATCTTACCATCAACGCCGTCTTTACCATCTTTACCAACAACTACGCTGTCAGCTTTAAGGTTTTTATCAAGTTTAACGTCGATAGTTGTGTTACCATCTGCATCTTGACCAATGATAGTCTTAACATTTTCACCGCTGTATTCAGTATCAGCTTTAGCACCTTCACCTTGGATTTTCACAGTGGAACCAAGTTTATTAGTTTTTACACCACCAGCGTTAGCATCAAATTTCAAGCCTTTTTCAATCAATGCATCAGCTGTATTTTTAAGGTCTGTTACATTAACTGCACCGTTCTTAGTTTTGTTGTCAGCAGCTGCTGCATCAATTTTATCTAAGTAAGTGTTACCAGCTTGATCAGCAATAGTGGAACCTACGTTGTTCAACTTCATAGGAGTTGTTGTGGAATCACCACCATTGTTCATGGATGCAATTACATCAGCAGGTTGAACTGTAGTACCAGTACCATCAGGCTTAGTATTGAATGTAACATTACCAGTAGCAGGATCTACGATTTTGTAAAGTTTGTCGCCATCTTTATTAGTATAAACAACTGGAGTTTGAGCTTTTTCAACTACAGTTTGGTTATTGATAGTGATGTCATATTGGTGACCTTTAGCTGCATCATAACCAGGTTGACCAGCAACGTTTTTGTCTACTACTTTGATGGAACTATCGGAAGACTCAACAGTTGTAACTTTGTCTTTCAATTGTTTTACGTTAACTGCATCAGTATCGTTTTCACCAGCTTTAACGTTAACAATTTTGTTACCGCCATTATCTAAACCAGTGTTAGTCAACTTAACATCAGTAGTAGTACCACCTGCAGGAGCAGTGATTGTAACACCGTTGTTATCAACTTTTGTATTACCAGTAGTCAAGGAGCCATCAGCATCCAAGTCAACATTTTTAGCCAATTGAACTTTCAATTTGCCATTAACATTGTTAACACCAATGTTATCGTTAGTAGTCAATTTATTTTTATCAGCACCACCAACGATATCTACTACGTTGTTAAGATGTTTCTTAAGAACTTTAGTATCATCTGTTTGACCATCGTCACCAGCAAACTTCATACCATCATCATGAGTTGCTACTTGATGTTCGTTGCCGTCTTTATCGTTGTAGAAGATACGAGTGATACCATCAACACCGTCTTTACCATCAACGCCAGCTTTACCTTCTTTAACAGTAATATCAGCAGTTGCATTTTTACCATCTTTACCAGCAGGGCCAGTTAAACCAATGTGACCTACGCCATCTTTACCGGAGATAGATACTGCATCTTTACCGTCTTTACCAGAAATACCAACTTTACCATCGATACCATTTGTACCAGGAAGGCCAGGAGCACCTGTAGCACCTTGAGGTCCAACAATAGTTACGCCATCTTTACCTGCTTGACCATCTTTACCATTAACAACTACTTTATCCAAGTTAGTTAAATCTTTGTCTAGGCTGTAAGTATAAGTTTGAGTTTTATTGGCTGCATCAACAGTTTGTTTTACAGTCAAGTTTTTACCTGCTGCAAAGTTTACAGTGCCACCATTTTCAACAGCTGTTGCAGTTGCTGCACCATCTAATTTACCATCACCAGCAATTGCATTAGCTTTGAAACCGTAGTTATTACCAGCTGCAGGAATGTTCAAGTCGGAGAAGTCGATAACTGCTTTAGTATCAGTTACAGCTTTACCATTGCCATCGTTATAAGTCAATGTAACTTTCTTAGTACCTGCATCGTATTTGTATACGTTTTCAGTACCGCTTACTACACCGCCTTTAGCTTCAGTACTACCAGCTTTAACTGCTGTAGGAGCAATGTGCAATTCAGAAGCTTTCAATGTATCATGTACAGATTTCAATTGATCTTCTGTAGCTGCTTGACCAGATACAATATTCGTAGGATCGAAAGTTTTATTAGTCAAACCACCGATATTACCAGTTTTAGCATTCAATGTGATAGGGTTAGTACCACCAACTGTTACTGTTTCGTTAGGACCGAATGTGAGTTTACCAGAACCAGCGCCATTTGTGATGGAGTTGATATCCGTTAAGTCACCTTCAACGTTGATTTTGTATGGATCAGCGTCTGTACCAGTACCAGTCTTAGTAGTATTTTTACCATTTTCAATTTTTGCTAATTTAGCATTTACAGTGTAAGTTTTTTGACCTGTAGTTGCATCAGTTGTATCAGTAACAGTTACGTTGTCACCAGCTTTAACTTTAGAACCAAGACCAGTGATTACTTTCTTACCGTCATCAGTGATGTTGGAAAGATCGTTTTTAGCGATGCCAGTAATTTTAGCTTCTTCGCCAGTAACTGGTTTACCATTGCCATCAACGTAAGTCATTGTTACACTACCGTCGTTTTGTACAGCATAGCTACCAGGTTTGATGTGTTTTTCATCATCAAGATTAGCTACTTTCTTAACAGTTGTGCCACCATCAGTGCTATAAGTGATACGGTCGCCATCTTTCTTAATGGAGATGTTGTCGTTTTTGTCGCCAAGTTTAACTTCTTTAGTTGTTACGCTATCAAGATCTTTAAGGTCTTTATCAAGAGCGTATGCAACTTCTGTATTACCGTTACCGTCGTTAGTTTGTTTAACAGTTAAGTTTTTACCAGCTTGCATTGTAACGGATTTACCGTCTGCAATGTTTTGATCTGTATCACCAGAATGTGTACCTTCTGTAGCAGAAACTGCACCAGATTTCAAGTTCCAAGTAGATGCTGTACCAGCAGCTGCATTTACATGTAAGTCATATGTTACTTGGTCGCCATTTGTTGTTTTGTTAATTGTTACAGATTTGTCGTTGGAAGTAACAACTGTACGAGCTGCTTTCAATTGATCGTAGTTAACTGCATCAGTACCATCTGTAGCAGGTTTCACATTAGTGATTTTTTGGTTACCTGCATTGATACCGTCTTTCTTAACAGATGGACCACCAGTGATAGTTACGCCATCGTTGTTAACTTTAGTGTCACCAATTGTTAAGGAACCGTTTTTAGTCAAATCAACGTCTTTATTCAAGTCGTATTTAACTACGCCATCAGCAGCTACGGAAGCTGTTGTGTTGGAACCGTTAGTGAAGTTCAAACCTTTGTCCAATTTAACTGTTTGGTCACCAGTACCATTAGCTTTGTAAGTCAAAGGAATTTGTTTAGCTGCTTTTTCACCATCGAATTTCACTTCGTATGTAGTGTTATGCTTTGCATCATCTTTCACAGGGTTAACAGTGATAGGGTTATCTGCATCAGCTGTGTAGTTACCACCAGTAGTTGTACCACCGTTGTTAACTGTTACTGCTTCACGAGCTGCATCTTTAACTGCATTACGGGAAACATTTACGGAGTATTGAGCATCTGGATCGCCAGAGTTTTTACCGTTTTCAACAGCAATATCAGCCAAGTTAGTATCGCCAGCTGCGTCAGCTTTTTTAACTACACTTTCAATAGAGGACGCACCACCAGGTGTAGAAGGATTAGTTACACTAATTTTGAAGTCTGTGTTATCACCAACAGTTGTTGGAGTTACAGTTACATTAGTGGAACCAGAGGATACTGTATATGTTTTATTTAATTTAGTTTTAGCGTCATCGGACAAATCAGCTACTACATCTGTACCAGAAGCAGTTGTTTTGATGTATTGACCGTTGTTAGCACCAACTACACCGAAGCTCAAACCACCAGTTTTATTGAATTTTTGAGTATCTGTATTACCAGTGTTACCTGCTAATTTAATTGTGTTGTTGAAGCCATCGCTTACTTTTTTCAATTGGTCTTCAGTTGCTGCACGACCGGAAACAACAGTTGGGTTAGTAATATCCCAATCTTTGTTTTGTAAGCCAGTTACATAGCCACCTTTACCATCTAAGGAAATAGGGTTGTCGCCTTCAACTTTTACAACTTGATCACCAGCGAAGGAGATTTTACCAGAACCAGTACCATTTGTAATGGAGGAGATGTCTTTCAAGTCACCTTGTACATTTACTTTGTACGGAGTAGCTGCTGTACCATCACCTGTTACAGTAGTATTTTTACCACCTTCAACTTTAGAAGGATCAGTGTTACCAGTAGCACCAGTAGAGCTTACTGTGTAAATATCATGACCATCTGTTGCATCTTGAGTCTTAGCAACAGTTACGCCATTACCAGCTTTAACTTCTGTCTTAGCGGATTTCAATTGTTTTACGTTAACTGCATCAGTATCGTCTGTACCAGGAGCTACATTAGTGATTTTGCTACCACCCATGTTAAGTGGGCCGCCAGTGATGTTGATGGAGTTGCCACCAATTGTCATTTTAGGACCATTGTCAGCATTAGAAATAGATGTAATACCTTTCAAGTCGCCTTCTACATTAACTTTGTATGGATCGTCTTGAGTACCTTCACCAGTAACTTTAGTGTTTTTACCATCTACAAGTTTAGTTTTAGCGTCTTTTAATTGTTTTACGTTAACTGCATCAGTATCCTTTACACCAGCTTTTACATTAGAAATGTTTTTATTACCAGCATCGATACCATCTTTCTTAACAGATGGGCCACCAGTGATTGTTAAGCCATCGTTAGTAACTTTAGTATCACCAACTGTTAAGGAACCATCTTTAGTCAAATCAACATCCTTATTCAAGGAATATGTGAATTGTTTACCAGCTTGGTCTAATACAATGTTTTTACCAGCTTTGAAAGTAACAGTATCGCCAGGGCTTACTTTTTCAGAAGTTGTGCCGTTTGTAGTACCACCATTATTAGCGGAAGTTACTTTCCAACCAGAGTTGTTGATCGCTTGAGTAACATTGTCAGTTGTAGCAATACCGTTTGTAGTAGGAGCAACTGCTTTACCATCGGCATTAGTAGTAATATTTTCACCTACTTTAGCAGTGATTTTTACACCATTTTTATCAGCAGATGTAGAGATGAATTTGTCATCACCTTTAACATTCAATGTACCATTGTCTAACAATACATCGCTATTGCCAGTGTCACCAGCATATTTCAAGTTAACGCTTCTCAATTGAGCTACGTTAACAGCATCAGTATCATTAGTACCTGCAGCAAGACCTGTAATTTGACGAGTTGCAGTAGCACCATCACCTACGGAAACAGCTGCCAATGTGGATGTTTGTGCAGTACCAGCTAAACCAGAATATTTATTTGTACGAGTTTCTGCAGGGTTAAAGCCTTTAACACCTTTATCTACAGTTGCTTTAGACTGAGAACCAAGAGCAACACCATCTTTTACAGATGCAACAGATTCTTGACCTAATGCAGTCGCACTTTCAGCAGTAGCATTTGCCTTAAAGCCAAGGGCAGAGGCACCTTTAGCAGTTGCTTGCGCAACACCACCTACTGCAGTAGAAGCAGTACCAGTGGAATTAGATTGCATACCAATTGCAATAGAACCTGTACCAGTGGATGTAGTTTTATAGCCTTCACCATTACCAGCAATAGCAATAGCACCAGAGCCTGTCGCTTCAGAACGAGCACCAAGGGCAACAGAAACGTTAGCAGATGCTGTTGTTTTACGACCGATTGCAACAGTATCTTCTGCTGTCGCTTTATTGTCACGACCAATAGCGATCATTGTATTACCTGCGTCACGACCACCACCTACAGTAGAATCTGCAAGGTTATCTTGACCAATGGCAATAGCACCACCAATCTTCGCATTGTTGGTAGTACCCATTGCAATAGTATCTTCTGCAATAGCATTATTACCTTTACCAATAGCAACAGAGCGAAGACCAGATGCAGTATTACGAGCACCAAGAGCAGTAGAATTAGTACCACTTGCTGTAGAACCAGCACCAACTGCTGTAGATTCAGTACCCGTTGCCTTAGCAATTGCACCAATACCAACTGCCATATGAGCATTAGCTTTTGAATAAGAACCCATTGCAAGAGCATATGAATCTTGACCACTAGTTAATGCTTCAGAATATGTACCAATAGCGATATTATCCGTATTACTAGCTTTTGCCACATTACCTACTGCAATTGTATTTCTACCAGTTGCCTGAGATCCTACGCCAATTGCAGATGCAGCAGGACCAGTTGCTACGTTTTGGTTACCAAGAGCCATAGATGAATCTTGATTCGCCACATTGTTAGCACCATAAATAACATGACCGTTACCACTACCACCAGTTGTTCTATTTTGGTAACCAACTACAATAGAGTTTGGAGTCACAGAGTTAGAACCATTATATGTGCCATTCGGTGAAATATTAACTGAACTGCCTCCCAACCCAACATCAGCATGCACCGGTGTACCTGCTGTAGCAGCTACCATAGCCAAACCAGCTAATACGCTAGCAAGAGCTTTTTTCTTACCACCATTGTTTTTTGCAACTTCGGAAACTACTACGTAGCACTCTTTAGTTTTGCTCCAAACAACTTTAAAGATTTTATTCATATTACTATGAACCCCTTTCTTAACTAGACACAATTACAATCCTTATAATTAAATCATTTAAATACAAAAGAAGGAAAAGCCTAAATTTCCCATACCTTTACGCCTTTCTGAGTATCTTTCATATTTCTTTCATTTTGTGTCATGAACAGAATATCATATATCGAAAATGTTGTAAATACTTTTCTTCATGTTTTTATCATAAACAGCAAGGTTTGTTGTCAGAACCTTTATTTTGTTAAATAAAATTTAATATATGAGTGTTTTTTTACTCATTTTTTCGGCGTTTTATACGTATTTTATAAAATATAATCTATTTTTCTCTATGCAGTACTAGTTTTTTCGATAACAATATTAATGCAAGTTATAAATAAACGTTTAATTGATTTAATCTCATTGATTTTTCTCGATTTTGGCATCTATTTATATATTATCTATAAAATATGGATCATAGAAAAATATGAATATAATAATCCAACAATCTTTTAAAGGCACTTTCACATTTTTTTCATATACGAACTTATAAATGAAATAACTATGAATTTTTTGACCGATTTTGATAAAAATTATGATATACTAAATCATTATGAGGAGCATTTTCCGAAGATTAGTTATAGAGGGGATATATTCTAATGAGTAAACAACACATTACTAGTGTAGATCAATCTAAAATTAACGACCTAAAGGAATCTTACGACGATTTTCTATACGTATCAAAACCATTTTCCAATACATGTATTACATCTTTAATGGCAAAAGCTCTTATTTATGGCTTAGACCCAGTACCAGTTGAAGACGCGCGCGTATTAGAGTTGGGCTCTTCTTGCGGTGGAAATATCATACCCCAAGCCCTATATAATCCAACAGCAACTTTCACAGGCATCGACCTATCCCCTACACAGGTGAAACATGGGAATGAATTAATTGAATCCATGGGGCTAAAAAATATTACATTATTAGAAAAAGATATTATGGATATTGATGATTCATTTGGTACCTTCGATTACATTATCGTCCATGGTATTTGGTCTTGGGTGCCTGATGTGGTAAAAGATAAAATCCTTAATATTTGCAGTCACAACCTATCTGATCGTGGTATTGCCTATGTTTCATATAATACGTATCCAGGTTGGAAACGGTTAGAGCAATTGCGGGATATTATGTTATATTCTGAAAAACATGCACCTAACGACTCATTACAAGAGCGTACGGTCTACACAAAAAATGTATTAAAACTCATTGCAGAAACAATGAAGCTAGATGAACGTTCCCAACAAATTTCTGATTATAAGATCAAAAACATAAATCGTGTAATCCAATCTAACGATTACTACGTTGGTCATGAATACTTAGAAGCTATTAATGATCCTGTATATGTGTCTGAATTTATTGAGCGTGCTCAACAACAAGGTTGTGCTTATATTGGCGACGAAACATTGAATCGTTCCTTCATTACATGGCTTGATAGTAATGTCGAAAATAATATTAGAACATTAGCTAGAGATAGCTACATTGATAAGGAGCAGTACTACGATTATGTGTATGATACTCAGTTCCGCATGGCCCTATTAACAAAGTGTAGCAACGAAGATAAAATTTCCCATGACGAAAGGGTTGAGAAGAAAGTACTAGATACACTATACTTCAACAATGCATTAGATGAAGAGCCTGGTGTTCCTCCAGAGTGGACCAACGTTATGCACATTAGCATTCAAGAATTAATGGATACAAAACGACCATTCAATGTAGCAGATATAATGAAACATATTGAAGAACACCATCCTGATTCTGAAATCGATACTGATGCTATGTATAGACGTTTATTCCATCTTGCTATCGTTGGTCATGTCAACACGTATGCTAAAAAGTATGATCAATTACCGTTTGTGGAAAATGAAACCTATATTCCAGAGCATTTCATAAACTATGTATCCACCCTGGTTGAAAAAGGTGGCTATCAATACATGTGCCTTGGCAATATGTATAATCAAATAGACTATTCTGTTGATGAAGGTTTATCGTACGTCATGAAATTGATGGCAAAACCAATTTCTCGTCAAGAATTGATTGATACTATGAACGAAAACATGACCGTTGAAAGAACAAAAGATGATGGCACTAAACACATTGTGTCCTCTGAGCAATATTTAAACGAGTCCATCGCGCACATCCAATCGCTAGGTTATTTTGCCAAATAAATCGCAAATTATATAATCACAAACAATATCGAAAATTACATAATATGGAACTACAAAAGGAGTAACTGATCATATCAGTTACTCCTTTTTATATTCACTACTATGCAACCTCGGGGTGGAGTTGAGGTATGCATAGTAGCTACTTATTAAGTTGTGTGAACACTATAAACTAATAGTATCCTTATTTTTTATTAACACGAACGCGTTCGATTGTTGCTTCACCTTTAGCATTTTTAGCTACAGTATCAACACGGAACAAAGCCATTTCAGGGCTAAATTCTGTTACTAGGCGATCATTAACTGTTACGCCGTCTTGAATGGCACGGTATACGATTTGAGCAAATTCATAACGTGTTAACATACGGTCACCACCGAATGTGCCATCTGGATAGCCTTCTACAAGACCACGGCGGGATAAATCGCTTACAGCTTCATATGCCCAGTGATTTGTAGGGATATCTGGGAACAATGTTGTGTGATCGGCTTTCATCTTAGTACCAGCAACGCCGTTCAACAATGCAGTCAATTTTTGAATTTGAGCATTTTGTTCAGCTACAGTTTTCTTAAGGGCTAATACTTCTTTGCCAATCGCTACACGAGATCGAGATACACCGCTATGAGCCCCTACTTTCACAGATAAACCAGCATTGAATACTGTTTCATCACTGCCTACAGTAGAACCTACGCTAAGTTGTACGTCTTCGTTAGGACGGTAGAAAGCGCCGATAGCTGCCGCATCACCACTGCGGTAATGACCATAACCTGCAGCGAAGTCCCATTTAGCATCTGGGTCGAAATCAAGTGGATGCAATGCTGCTAACGCTGCTGCACCTGCTACAGATTTATTGACGCGTTTATCCATCTTGGATAAGTCACCTTTGATATTTTTGATATCATTTGTATTTTTAGTGATATTTGTTGTGTTATTTGTAATTTGGTCTGCAATATCGTCTGCAAGAGATACCTTGTAGTCGTGAGTATTACCATTTACAGTTGGTGTTACCTTAATATGGTCACCAGCTGTTACAGTTGTAACACTAGTAGATGCTGCAATTTGATCTTGTACGCGTTTAAGTTGAGATACATTAACCGCATCAGTATCTGCTACACCGGCTTTTACATTGTTAATGATTTGATCGCCAGCGCTGATACCAGTTGTAGTGTAGTAAACTGTTTTGTCCCCTTCACTTGCGTACATACCGTATTTATCGAATTTTGCTTGTTCTAAGGTATCTGTATTTTCGATTTGAACACCCTTAGGTGTAATACCGATATTTTCGCTACCGTTAAAGAAGCGAGCACTGTCTTTATCGATACGAGCACGAACGTCGTCAGTTGCTTTGCCGAAGTTAGCAGAGTTCATTTCTACTAAGTCTTTGTTTACAGATACTTTGTATTCTGCACCGCCATTAGCATTTGTACCAGATGTTACAGTCGTATTAGCACCAGCTACTACAGTAGTATGTTTTTTAGCATCTGCTTCAACAGTAGAGATTTTAGTTTCTACCTTTTTAAGTTGCGCTACATTTACTGCATCAGTATCATTTGTACCAGCTGCAACAGATGTAATTTGACGTGTTACATCATTAGCTACATCACCAACGGATACAGCTGCTGCAGTCGCTTTCCATGTGGAACTTGTATCAGTAGATGCTGCTTTGGTACTAATATCATAACCAGCTGCACCTTTATCTACTGTCGCATTAGATTTATAACCAAGAGCTACACCGCCTTCAACAGAAGCTTTTGCATCATAACCAATAGTTGTTGTATTGGCAACAGAGCGTGTTTCGCCAGAAGAAAGTCCGCCTATAGCAATTGTATTATCAGCAGTAATGGTATGATCGTTACCCATTACAATATTATTAGATGCATTAGTAATTGTATTATTGTACCCAGTTACGTAATTCAATTTTGCAACATTACCAGCAGTGCCTGTAACAGTATTATTAACACCTGTCATTGATGTCAATTGTGTGTAATCAGCTTTATTGCCGCCACCAATAGCTAAGGTAGATCCACCAGATTTATTATCTTTTACTAAATTACGCACATCTTCTGATAATTTAGTTACAGAGGATGGACCTCCAAAAAGACCTGGTGTTATTGCACCCGCATCTATATCAGTAATAGAGTTAGTAATTTCGTTACCTGCACCGAAAATTAAAGAACCATTAGAATTATTGGTTCTATTAGCAGTACCAACAACAGTGTTGCTTAATCCAGAATAGTTATTAGCAGCTGTAGCGGACTCAATAGAGTTTAAAGAGCCATTAATAGTAGCTCCAAAATTTCTAGTTGCATTAGCAATATTATTGCCATCATAATTGCTGGAAATAACATTTAAAGCACCTGTAGTAGTTGCAACAGTACCATTGGTAAAGCTATTTGAGCCTAATGTTGTTGAATATAAGCCTAGTCCAGCTTTACGCTTTTCTGCGTAAGTGTCAGTATTGACAGTAATATCACCGATTTTCCCACGATAGTTATGAGACCCAATCATGGTACCACCAGTACGAACATACGTATTATCACCTATTGCTACACCAGTAACAACTTTATCTGGCTGTTGTGGAAGACTTCCCATACCAAAAGTATTAAAAGTTGTTTGATTAAACGCAAATAACTTTTCTTGTCGACCAATCGTATTTTCTACATATGCATTCTTACCAATAGCTACTGAGCCAGATTGATCATAATAACTATGGGTTGTTGCATTTTCACCGATAACTACATCACCATTAACTTTAGCATAGCCAGACCCGCCAGCATAATTGGTGTGTGCACCTTTACCGATAGCAACTACTCCATCTCTTTGAGCATTAGAGCCTGTGCCAATAGCTACGCCACTACCTGCCCCAGCTACATTATCTGCAGCGCTAGCTACCATACACAAGCTAGACAATAGCACACCGTTAATCAACACGGTTAATAAACGTTTCCGTTTGTTCATAGTTTAGAACCTCCATTTACAAACTACAAAACCAATTATTCTCTCTTTGCATTAAAATTCACTTTTTATTCATGAGTTTTATATGAATATTGTAGCACGTATACGAATTTTGTAAACAGTAATTTATATATCTATTAAGAGAATATAAAAAAGGATAGTTAATCGAGGAGGATTAACTACCCTTTTTTGGTAAGAGGAAGGCGAACCTCTTACCGGTGCCGTATGATATAGGTTTGTTATTAAAAGAGAGAGATTTTGAAGTAAACACAATACAAAGATTATTAAATAGTTGGAGAGTAACTAAGATGAACGGGCGATCACACGGCATCAATAATAAGATAATGGCTTTTATAAAAAGCCATTATCTTAAAGAACAATTGATATGAACACTAACGTTTCCCTTACCTAGAGTATATCACTTATATAGGAACAATAGTAGATTATTTTTCATTTAATTTTCATTAAAATAAAATGAATGCAGGAAATGGCATGACCATTCAATTTGTCTATTCAGTTATCAAAATTATTATTCAACAAAAACCGTATTAGTTCGTCTTACGAGGTTGAGCATTTTATCGCGAACCGTTGCAGATTGTTCTAAACGATGCTTGCCACCATACCAAGCCATCGGAGCTCCCGCTAAACGGAACGTAATTTTACCATATGCACCGCCAGAGCTATGTTCCGGTTTATTATACCCCATATCTATAGATACACGCGGCGTCAGTTGCATCTCAGAGCCTATGCGCAAACCATTCTTATCAGCTTGTCGATCCTGGTTCCAGTGATAGCCTTCAACATAGACTCTAGCCCAGCGCGCATTTTTAAAGGTTTTACCATATTCTAAGGTATAACCATTAGATACTCGCTCTAAGGTATGCAGGTTCGCATCCAAAACACGCTCATCAGAAGCAGAACCATACCAGTTAAAACGAAACTCGCTTTCACCAGACATATATTCAAGACCAGCACTGAGTCGATCGTGACGATTTAAGAAGCGATGGTCATAGAATAGATGAGCTCCATAGAGACGACGGTCGTCCTTGGAAATACGACGGTACCCAATGCCTACGTTAAGGGTAGTACCCGTATCAGAGGCGCGAGAAATGCGCTGCTGCGTAAACCACACATCACGAGAGGTATTATCGTAATGACCTAGAGGCTGAATAGTCTCCGCAGAATACAACGGCTTCCACCCTTCTTGGAACTGAAAACTCAGTGTAGTGCGTCGCATCCACGGCTTACCTTTCGCACCATACATAGCATTAGATACATTGGACATAGCCACCGCATTAATGGCGCGGTTCACTGCATCCACATTGCTATACTGCACGGTCTTAGTATCTTGCCGATCCATGATGAGCGGCCCACCTTGGCCAATCACATGGTCCGGTGTGGCAGCAGGCGTAATGTGAAAGCCCTCTGATGCGGCCTTCATGCGCTCTGTTTGAGCATCAGTTTCTGCAGACACTACGCCCTTATCATTATGTAATTGTTGTTTTTCTGCCTCAGCTGTACCCACGCAACACAATAGGGCGCTCAAGGCGATACACACAATACGTTTCATTACTCTCTACATTTAAAATTCATGAACAATAAATGAAATATATATTAGTGTATCGAATAATGTATATGTATGTCAAGATAAGTACTCACTAGAAACGTATTATTTTACTATTATATGTATATAAAAAAGAGGTAATAACCATGTTATTACCTCTTTCATATCTTTTAAACCCTATTTTTCATTAAGTTTTTGCACAAGCATATCTACTGTTTCTTGTAGTTTTTTGTTTTGTGCTTCTAATGTATCTACCCGTTGTTCCAATGCGTTATAGGATGCAGGGGAAATCTTAGGCAATGTTTTATTTTCACCAAATTTATAGGATACGCCTACATTAGTCATCAAATCACCACTTACAGTTGTACCTGCTGTAAGAAGTAGGTTTTCTTTCGGATAGTAACCTACGCCAAGAGCCAATGCATTTTCGCCCTTGTAGTGACCATAGCCACCCATAACTTGAACCTTGTGGTCAGGATCAAATTGTAGTGGATGTAATGCAGCTAGTGCTGCGGCGCGAGCATCACCGCGGTTGGATTCTTTTTCCACGTGGCGTACATCGCGATGCAATACATCAATTTGTTGGTTTGTACCATATAACTGGGAGCCGTTAACCGCATCTGTAGAATCCGCCGTAATACGACCTGCTGCAACATGAGTGATAGTGCGTTCTTGACCTGTCGCACCAACAGATACAGTAGACACAGGAGCAGTACCAGCGAATCTTTCAGTAACACCATTATTGTAGGTATAACTAGGAGTGCTCACTACATCACTACTTTCAGCAGTAGAATTATTACCTAATACAACGGCATTATCTAGCGATGTTTTCACATTATTACCCACTACGAATGTATTATTCGCACTGACTTGGT
>SKEL01001788.1_pt1 | contig 17869 bp, 19 predicted proteins | sample 4826741 | NCBI WGS metagenome assembly SKEL01 (sample SAMN11008810, study PRJNA524170) | human gut metagenome | biome: Human fecal sample; material: Feces; isolation source: fecal sample from pouch patient p33 | host: Homo sapiens | place: Israel: Tel-Aviv | collected 2016-03-22
ATTATTCTCAAAATGAATTAAATTATGATACCTATGATCAATTACCACGATCTAATGCGAAATATCCATTCATTGAAATAGTAGAAACCCAAAATAATTCGGTTGATATAAAAAACGCATTATCTGGAGAAATTACTCAAACAATTAATGTTTGGGGAACTCAAGATATGCGTTTTTTAGTTGCTAAAATGATGGACAAACTGCTTTTAAATCGTATTGAAAGCGATCATTATCTTTTTGATCTTAAACAATCACAAAAAAGAATATTACCAGATTCAAGCGTTCCTAATACTAGGTTATTTCATGGTGTTTTGACACTTGATTTTAATTATATGAAAGGAATTAAACATGAGTGAAGTTCAAGCTTTGGCAGGTAAGCGAATGGTTTCTTATTTCCGCTTATTAAAAAATGCCAGCAAAGAAGATGCTGAACTAGTTCCACTGGAAGGTGATTCAAGTATTTCGTTAAAGCGTGATACAAAATCTACCACGACTAAATCAGGGAACATTTCTACTAGTTCAGGTTTAACTAGTGAAATTAACCAATCATTTTATGAGGGTATCAGCAAGGTATCAGATGAATTTTATGATGCCATCCTAAACGATGAAATTATTGAGTATTGGTTGGTTGATTTAGACCGAGTTAATAGCGAGGGAAAGTTTTGGGCTATTTATGCTCGTGCAAAGGTTACAGAAGACAAGCCGGAATTCAAGGCGGACTCAACTGCAGAGCGATCACCAAAGATGAATGTTATTGGAACACCACAGCGTGGATATACTGCACTGTCAGACTATGACAAGGCAATGATTGATTACGCATTCCGTGGTATTGGTAAGGTGGCTTCTGGTGCCAAGGATGATGGTACTGCAGGGAATGGTACTCCATATGATAGTCAAAAAGCTCTCAATGATTCTGTTCCTGTGGATACTCCAAAGGATAATGAGGACAAGACACCGGATGAAAAGAAAGTCGTTCCAGACACTGCTAAGTCTGGCGTAGAGGAGGTTAATCATTAATGCAAATCAAGATTAATAACAAGTCTTATAATTTGAATTTTGGTATTCAATTTATTCGCTTGATGAATCAAAACCACCATGTTGAAAACAATGGCATTAGTCAAGGAATGGGCTTAAATCAAGCTGTAGCAAGTCTGGCTACTTATGATCCAATTGGATTGAGTGAAATTTTACAATGCGCTTGTTGGATTAATAAGGAAAAACCAACTCAATTGGATATTATGAATTACTTAGACAAAGATGCAGACATCAAGAAACTATGTGATTCAATTCTTAGGGAACTAGAAAGTGCTAACTCCACTAAGGCACAAGTAAAAAACGTTCTAAAGACTATGAAGGCGGCTCAACAGAGAGCTATGAAGATGAGTTTAGAACAATCTGTTTAAACTCACTTACTTATTTAGGCTTTCATAGTCTGCATGATATTTATGCGATGACCTTATCTGAGTATGAATTGCGAATGGAATCATACGAACTTAAGGAAATCGATAAGCAATTTGATCTTGCAATTCAGGCTTGGTTCAATGCACAAGTCCAAGCTACTGATAAGGATGGCAAATTAATCTATCGCAAGTTTGAACAATTCTTTGATTATGTGGAAAAAGTAAACAAAGTTCGTGAAAATTATGAACCAAACTATAAGCCTATTAAGAGAATTAAGCGCCCAAGTAAGCAGGACATTCTAATAAACCGAATTAAGGAATTTAAGAAGTTGTATCCCAGAAAGGCGGTTGAAAAATAATGCCAGATTTTAGTGTTCGTGCTATTTTATCAGCCGTTGATTCTAGTTTCTCTAGTGGTTTTGCTTCTGCATCTACTACGTTAGGCAACTTTAGTCAGAGAATGTCATCACTTTCCTCAAATGTTCCAGGTGCAGTAAAAACCATTGGGGCTTCTATGATGGCAGTGGGTGCCGCTACTACTGCAATGGGTGTTAAGTCTCTTAAGTCTTATGGTCAGTTTGAGCAGTCACTAAATCAAGCTGCTGTTGTTGCTGGTGGTACTGCAAAAGACATTAGTGGGTTATCAGATGTAGCCAACAAAATGGGTGCTGATTTACCTCTGGATGCACAACAGTGTGCTGATGCTATGGTTGAAATGGCTAGAAACGGTGCTTCTGTTGGGCAGATCAAAGAGCAGTTTCCTCCAATTGCACAAGCTGCTACTGCCGCTGGTGCAGATGTCAAAGCAACAGCTGGTACAGTTCAGGAAGCGATGAACATTTGGGGCAATAGTCTTAAATCTCCACAGCAAGCAGCCGCAATTCTGGTTCAAACCGCCAATGCTTCCAACGCATCAATTGAGGATATGGGACAAGCTCTTGCCACTATTGGTGGTACTGCAAGCAACGCCCATATCAGCATGCAGAACGTTTCAGAAGCTATAGGTCTTCTTACAAACAAAGGCTTTAGTGCCGCACAAGCTTCGTTGGATCTGAACCATGCGATTATGCAAATGCAAGCCCCGTCTAAAATTGCTAAAAACGCAATGGATGAGTTAGGCGTTTCATTTACTGATTCGCAAGGCAAGTTAAAACAATTTCCTACAATTCTTAGTGAATTGAATAGTGCTATGTCCAAGTTGAATCCTGATGAAAAGGCTAAAAAGCTAAAGGCCATGTTTGGTCAATCAGGTATGCAAGCCATCCTCCCATTGATGGATAGTGTAAAGAATAAGACCAATGATGCCAAAGTCAGCTGGGATGCTTATGCACGTGAACAAGAAAAAGCAGCAGGTTCAACCAAAAAAGCTACTGCTTCACTGAAAGACCAAGCCAATGAAATGCAAAAAAACATTGGTTCAAACATCGAACAATTAGGCGGTAACTGGGAAGCATTGAGGAACAAATCAATGCAATCAGTTCAAAACATCAATGGTGCGATGATAACCAATGCTAATAGCATGCTGACATGGGCTACTAATTCTAATTCAGCTACAGCTCAAGTGATTCGTGGCTTTATTGGATTAAGTCCTGCTATTGGCGGTTCTATCAGTTCGATTGGTATGTTTCTGTTTAGTTTTAGGCAAATAGTCAGTGCTACTTCTATGGTGGCAAAAGGATTTAGTGCTTTATTCGGATTTCTAGCAGCTAATCCATTTGTTGCGATTATTGCTGGAATTACTTTAGTAGTTGCTGGATTAACTTGGTTCTTTACCCAAACTAAGACAGGGCGAGCGATGTGGGCTAGTTTTGTTGCATGGCTCAAAGGACTGTGGCAAGGACTAGTTCAAGTTGCAACTACAGTTTGGAATGGCATTGTTGCTGTATTTAGAGTGATTGTTAATTTGATCAAAGCAGTATGGCAACCAATTAGAGCATTCTTCATGGTTCTGTGGCAAGGTGTTCTTATCGTAACTCGTACAGTCTGGAACTTGATTCGTACTTACATTTCTACAGTATTTAAGAATATCCAAACTGTAATCCGTGCAGGCATGACTATTATCAGAACTGTATTCAGTGCAGGCTGGCGTGTCCTTACCACGGTAGTGAGTGCTGTATGGAAAATCATTACTACGATTGTATCTGGTTCTATCAATGCAGTTGCTGGAATCATCAGAGCAATTACTGCAGTAATGCGTGGAGATTGGTCTGGTGCTTGGAATGCAATTCGTGGTGTTGTGTCTACTGTTTGGGATACGATCAAATCAGTTGTTCAAACTGGAATTAATGCAGTTCAGAATATCGTTCAGACGGTAATGAATGCTGTTAAGTCAGTGTTCAGTTCTGTATGGAATGCTATTAGAGATATATTCACCAATGGCGTTAACTTTATCAAAAATGCTATGCATATTGATTTGTTTGCTCAAGGTCAAGCAATCATGAATTCCTTGCTGAATGGTCTTAAATCTATTTGGACTAATGTTACCAACTTTGTTGGTGGTATCGGTAAATGGATTAAAGAACACAAAGGTCCTTTACCATATGACGAGCAGCTGCTTATTCCTGCAGGTATTGCAATTATGAGTGGTTTAAATAATGGACTAAATAGTGGATTTACTGATGTTCAAGATCTAGTAACAAGTGTGGCTGGTGTGATTGTTGATAAGGTCAATGGAATCGTTGGAGATGCACAAGAAACTATTAGCAATGCTCGTTTTGAAATTCCTGAAATCAACTCAGAAAGATTCAGTGATTCGATTAATCGTTTGAATGCTCAAGTACAAACTGGATTCAATAATAGCGTTGTCGTTAACAATAGCAATCAAATGGATAGAGTTAATACTTTACTTGAAAAGATTGCTAATAAGGACAATACGATGGTTCTTGATACTGGAAAAGTGGTTGCTGAGACTACTGGTAAGTATAACGATAATCTTGGTAGATTGGTTGCAGACAGAGATAGGTGGTCATAATGGTTGATAGATATTTTTACGATAATTACGATCAAAAATATTATCAAAATGTTTTTAGTCAATATCGTCATGAGCCAGTACCTCAATATGGCTTTCGAGATATTGGTGTTCATTCTGGAGCAATTGAAGAGCTTAAGCCTGATGCAGGAATTCAATTTAATAATTTTGACTCAGCCAAATTAGGCTGGTGGCTATCAAAGAGAGAATTATCAACACCTGAAGAGTACGAGGTAACTGATTCAGTGCCTTATATGCAAGGTGAATATGATTTTTCGATGCTGGATAATCAGAGATTCTTTAAAACTCGTGACATGAAATATGAGTTTCTAATTGTTGACGATGATCCACAATATCGTCAATGGTGCTATGACCAAGGGAAAAATCTGCTTATGCAAGCACCTTATCAAGAAAAGAACTTGCTAAATGCTTATAGCTATCTTTATGATACTGGCTCTTACGGCTATAAATTCCATGTTAAGTGTAAAAGTGTTTCAGCATCTGATGATGACGAAAAAGGCGTAATGACTGTAACAGTTGAATTTAAGGGAGATCCTTTTGCAATGATGCGGTCTCCTGTTGGCTCTGATGTCTGGGATGAAATAGACTTTGATAATTATTTAGAACAAGAAACTGAATATCATGTAAGTGGTTTTACTTCAGTTCAACTTGTTAATCCTGGTATGCCTACACCTGTTGATATTGATGTTAATGGAAAAGTAGAAATTAGATGGCCAGGAACTGGGACTCAAGATCCGTTTTACATGTCTTCGTTACAATCTAATAATTATCCAAGTCACCAACAGCGTGTTCTGCCTAGCGGCGATGTTAACAATATTGGACTAAGTGGCGATGGTAATGTAATTTTTAATTTCAGTATAAGGATGATGTACTAGCATGTATACGATACTTGCATATAGAGGTCCTAGGACAAAAAACTATCATGTTGTTTATGATGTGGCACAAGAAATCTATGTTGATGAAGCTAAGCTCACATTAAAGGACTCAACTAAGATTGATGATTTATTAATTACTGTCAATCAAAGAAATTGGCTGTTTAATAATTTTCAAGCCTTTAAAACCCATGTTGAGGTTTATCAAGATGGAAAACTTATCTTCAGAGGGCGAGGATTGAAGCCTACCAATGAAATGAAAGATAGTGGGCTATTTACACGATCATATTCTTTTGAAAGCATAGAAGCCTATTTGTTGGATAGTGCGCAAAGATTTTACATCAATAACAATATGACTGCTACTGAGTTGATCAAGCACATTTTAAAGTGGCACAACAAGGATGTTTCAGTTAGTCATCAAGTTTGGCTAAAGAAAAATGAATTTGAAAAGTCTAAAACAACTCATTATGTAAAAATTGATTATTCAACTACTTGGGATGCACTTAACAGCATCTTAATCAAGAAGTTTGGAGGTCAGTTAAATTTTAAATATGAGAAGAAAACAGGCAAAAACTATCTTGAATATATCGATACTAAAGCTAAAGGCTACGAAGATACTCTAATTCATAATGAGCCAGTACTTGCTATAGGTCAGAATTTAAAGTCTATCAGTCAATCAATGGACCCAAGTGGTGTAGTTACCCGTTTAGTTCCTTTGGGTGCTGAGAAGAAAGCTAAAAAGGTCAAACTGGGAGCTGATTATACTGTTGACGAAGATAATGTCACAGTTACGGGTGCTACTCATAAGATTCATGGCTCGTGGGCTAGTGCGGTAAAACATGCTGCTAGATTGATGGGCATTAGTTTAACCAGTTTGGAATTAAAGCAGATGCTTCATTTGATTGCAGCTGAATCTGGTGGACGAGAGAACTGTATTAATAACTGGGACTCTAATGCTAAAGCTGGTAATCCTTCTATTGGATTAGTTCAAATGACCGTTTCAAATTTCAAAACTTTTGCATTAAAGGGCTTTACTAATCAGCGCAAAGGTTTTGACAATTTACTTGCTTTCTTCAACATGAGTGGATGGCGAGAAGCATTAAATTATCGTTGGACTCATAGTAATTATGGTGTTATTGGTTCACCTAGATTTAGCAAACTGCCTGAAAAATATGCTTCAAAAAAGCACATGAAGACTTTAAACAAATGGGGATGGCCTTTTCCTAGTGTTGGAGAAGGTCATTTTATGTCAAATCAACTATTTGGCTATCACCAAGGTAATGGGCGAAGAAATAATTTTCATGATGGCTTAGACTTTGGCTCAGTAGATCATCCAGGGAGTGCTATTCATGCTATTCATGGTGGTACTGTTATTGAAATTGGTTATCAGGGTGGAATTGACTGGTATGTCTTGACCCACTCAACAGATGGCTACGATATTATTTATCAAGAAGCATTTAGTTCACAATCGAAAATTGCCGTCAAAAAAGGACAAACCTTTAAGAAAGGACATGTTATTGGCTATCGTGATACTAGTCACTTGCATATTGGAGTCTGTAAGAAACCGTACAAGTGGACACAAGGATTCTTTCACCAGAAATCTTTTACTCCATGGCACTGGTTAGATCCTTTGAAGCTAATCAAGCATGGTGGTCAAAAAGGTGATAAGGCTAGTTCAGCAAAGTATTATAAAGAATCATCAGTTTCACGAGGTCGAGTAACTATTAAATCTGTCAATAAAGGCAAAGACTATGTGTTGGCTAAAGAGCCTATTCTTAAAAATGATGATATGATTCAGAAATTTGGCTATATTGCTAAGACTGTAGTTTTTGATAACGCTAAAACGCCGGCTGAATTGTTGAAAAAAGCTAAGGCGTACCTAGTAAAACAAGAAAAAGATTTCTTGAAAGAGTCGTATAAGATTTCTGCACTTGAATTGCCAGATTTTCCAAGGTTTGAGGTAGGGCAAAAATATCCTACGAGTACGCAAGGTTTGGTTATGAGTCAAGATCAATACTTAATGATTACTCAAAAAGAAATTGACATTGCAAATTCACCATATAATTCAAGTCTGGAAGTTGGAGATCAGGTTGCGGGGATTACTGATTATCAAGTTGAGCTTAATAAGTCATTCACTAAAAAAATTGCAAATCTTGAAAATTCAGTGATTGGGATTACAAGTAATATTTCTAGCATTGGAGATAATGCAGATAGTCTTGAGGATACAGTCAATAACAATGCTGAAAGGGCAAAAGCTAATGATGACCAATCAAGATTTAGTGCCAAGATTCTTAGACGTGATTTCAATAAGTACAAAAAGAAAACTGATAAGCGTCTAAAAAAGGATGAGAAGAATATCAAGGCATTGCAAGATGCTGTAAAGAAGCTGGAAACAAGCCTATCAAATGTTCAAGGCGCTGTTACTGCACTTCAGAAAGGAGGTAAGAAATAATGCCAGCAGATGATGCAAATCATATTTCTGGTCAATTGACGCCAATTCAAATTGGAGAAGCAATTAGACGCAAGAAATTTGGCAGAGATATGCGAGAAGCTATTGCACAAGGATTTGAGTATTTTCAAGGATTGTGGGAAAAACTAGACATTCTTGATTCAAAATATTCTGAAATCCTGCAGGATTATCAAAGCCTAGATACAAGAGTTGGAAATTGTGAAAAATCTATTTCTGATTTAAGTGATGAGGTAGGTTCCGTTAAGAAGCAATTATCTGATCACATTGATGCTCAAGAAAAGCTAAATAAAAATTATGACCAGCGACTTCAAAGACTAGAAGCCGCTATTTTTAATGCTGAATATATCAATGATACGGATGACAAGCCTGACGTTGATCATTCAACTAAGGTTAGCGAAATCAATGATGACATCGTGCCTGATCCTTCTACAAATGACAGCTCTGCTGTGGTTATTGAATCAGACAATGATGCTGTTATTCCTGACAAGATTAATTAGAAAGGACATGTTTAATGGATACAACAAGAATCAATCACAACAATAGTGGTCACAAGTACCGCATTGCTGTGGATATTGCCAAAGAAGGCTCACATATCTGGGACTTGACGCCATACTTCAAAGGTCGTGTTGGCGACAACAATTTTGGACTGCAGGTTACTTGGTACTATCAAGGTCAACTGATGAACGTTGTTGGCATGAAGCCTTACATTGAAGGTTTGGTTGGTCAATATTCATTTGGCAAAAATGGTGAGATCGACATGGATCCTGATGCCGTTCCTGTGCGCTACGATGGTTCACCAGATGACTGTGAGGAAGCTGGCAAGGCAACATTCTATTTTCCTAGCCAAATGTTCCCAAAAGAGGGTATTTTCAAGGGCTTCATTGGTGTCAAAGATGATCGTGACAATTCCAAAAATCCACAAATTTCAGGAGTAACTATCTGGTTCAAGGTTTTGCCTGGTATCGCTCAAATGGGTCATGCTTGCGATGCTTATGTTGATGAACTGGATAAAGCATTACAGAATTTTAAGGACAAGCTAGACCAGCATGACAAGGACTATCAATCAAGATTGCAGAAAGTCATTGATGATGCTCGGAATACTTATGAGAGTGAGACTAAGAATGCACATGATTCTCTTGATGCTTTAAAGTCTCAGATTCAGGCTAACCGTGATGAACAGCAGAACTTAACTCAGCGATTAGCTGGGACTGAACAGCAAATCGCTACTCATGATGTAGTAACACGTCCGGAGTTTTTGAATTTATCAAATCAGTTAACTCAACAAGTCTCTCAAATGAAGGAAGCTGGATTGGAGTTTTTCGATAATGTAGATGATCTGAAAGCTAAATACCCACAAGGTGCTAATAAGTTGTGTGTTACATTAAACGATTCACACGAATGGGTATATGACTATGCTAACGGACAATGGAATGATGCGGGTGCTTTCAATTATGGTACTATTGATCCAAAGCTAACCAGCGCTATCTTTCAACCTAATCCAGACAATCTAATTAAAAATAGCCAATTTATTACAACAGATTTCTGGAATCCAGGGCGTGATAAGACAGATCTAGATTACTATATCGAGCCAACAAGTAAAGGCAATGCAATAGTGATTAATGGCTATGTAGCAGACGGATCAACTAATGAAAGCTGGGTCGCCACAGATCCAATTGAAGTATCTGATTCAACCTATATTAGTGTCGGGACAGATATTGCTCTTTCTGGAATTGACTATAGCAATGGCAAGTCAGCAATGATTGGCTTTGATTTCACTGAGAAAGAGGGAAAGCATAGCTTTTACAATCGTTATATTCCTGCTTATTATCAAGATGGCAAGTATCATCGAATTACTGAAATGCATATTGCTTATCCTCCTGAAACGCAGACTGTCACAATTGCTTTTGCATTTTACGGTTATGGCACGATGAAGATTAGAAGACCGCAGGCTTCTTTTAGCCATCTTCTTAAGCCTTATTCTGCTGATGACTTAAATAGTGCAATCAAGGCGACTGATAATAATTTGCTGATTGGGCAGCCATTGAAGACTTGGGATTATACTGCTTTTAACCAGAAAGCTACAGTAGATGAAAATATGGCTGTGCTCGATACAAGTAATGCACAAGATTCAGATTTTAACTATATTGATTCTGATTTCATTGATGCCACTGCTCTTAAAGATTTAATTGTTGATTTTAAATGTCAAATTAATTATTCAACTGGTGCGGCTTATTTAGAAATTCATCAATATAGTGATGAAAATACTGAGCTTCTTAATGAAGATGTTAGCGAACCATTGATTAATACATCTGAATGGCATCAATATGAATTTTCAAATATTGTACTGGACCCAGCAGTTAAGTTAATCAAAGTAAGAATTAGCTTAGGCGGTAAAGCTATCCTAAAGATTAAGAATTTATCACTTAAAGCAAACCGTAACTACTTGAAGCTAATCAATCATTATTTAAGCCAACAAAACCTTGCTTATGATTTCTTAAACTGGCATCAATTTGATTTTCAGCCAAGATTATTAACTGCTGAATACGGGTCTAATTCAATCTTATTGCATTCTGAAAATCCTGAGTTTACTGGAATAACTTCTGAATTAATTGCGGTTGATCCTGATAAGACGCTAAATATCAATTTCTTAGGTAAAAGTGATTGTGAATATTACAACTGGGCGGCATTAGAAATTGATCAGTTTGATAGCAGTAAAATTACTAAGATAGATAAAAATATTGACATCAAAGTTGCCAAAAGTGATAGCTTGCAAAAATATACTGTAGATAACATTAAGCTAGATGCAACAACTCGATATATAACTATTAAATTAGTACTTTTTAGTAAAAGTTCACTGCAAATATCCAATTTACAAGTTGATCAACAAGATCGTTCTGAGCCTAATAATCTGTATGAAAATATTCCATTACAAGAATGGTCACCTAATAGCCAATATGCAACTTTCAGTAACAACTCATGGAATATCTCAACCAGAAACTTAACTAATGTCTATACAACTGCAGTATCGGGACTTCTTCCTGTAAAAGCAGGTTCAACCATTAAAACAATCATGGAAGCTAAAGTGGGTCTCCTTCCTCAAAATCAAGGAAGTTGCCTCTTAGAAATTAAGCAATTTACAAATTACTGGGACCAAGTTGACAATAGTAAAAATATTGATAACTACCTTTATGAAACTAATAATAACTTTGAAAAGTTTAGTTTTATCAACACGCTCAGAGATGATACAAATTATATCCAAATTGTTATGGTTGTTTACAATAATGCAGATTTTCAATTACAATCAATCACAGGCGAATATCTTGAAGAAATTGCGCCTGATGCCACAAATGGGTTACCACAATTAAAAATCAATGCTTTATCAAATATCACAAGTGACTGGCAAACAGCGCCTTTTTCTTTTGTTGATAAAGACAGGGTAGTTACAGGTTATTTGCAATATGCTGTGCAAGGAAGTTCTTCTTCAAGTTATCCAAAGAAAAATCTTAAACTTAAGTTTTTTAAAGATAAGGATTGTAAGAGCAAACTTAAATGGCGTCCTAAAGCTGATTGGGATAAAAATAGCAAATTTAATATTAAAGCTAACTATATTGATGCAACTCAATCCAGAAATCTAGTTAATGCAAGTCTAGTTAGAGATGCTATGGAAGTTACACCATTTGCAGATAATCAGGTAGCAGATAAGTTGCTGAAAACACAGAATCTAGGTCAGATGGAAGGATTTCCAATCGAACTATCATTTGATGATGGCTACTATGGATTGATGACTTTTAATACCAAAAAGGACGATAAGCCTTTCGGCATGGATTCGGATAATAAAGCTCACGAAGCAATCACTAACGAAACTCCTGACGAAAATCTAAATAATCCTCAAGACAAGATTGATGGAAACCATTTTGCTACTGTCTTGCAAGATACCGTTGATCCTGATGTGCAGACTAATTTTACTAAGTTCTTGACCTTTATTAATACTGCTAATGATACTGACTTCAAGGCTCGCATTGGCGATTATATTGATCTTTACTCTGTAATTAATCTTTATCTATTTGGTGTTTGGTCATACGAATGGGATTACTACAACAAATCAGAGATCTTTCTTACATATGATTCAGGAAAATCTTACTATATGCTGGCCTATGACTTAGACAGTACTTGGAGAATGTGGTGGGACGGTTCTAAACTGTTAGAAAATGATGTGGCTGACTTTGCAACTGCTAATAAAGATTGGATTGAAGGGCACGGCAATGTTTTGCTTAACAGAATCTATCAATTATTCAAGCCAGAAATTAAGGCTCAATGGCAAAAGCTAAGAACTTCTGTATGGACTAACAGTCGAGCAGTTAATGCTTTCAAACAATTTATTAGATCTGTTCCTGAAGATGTTTATGAACGTGATCAAACAAAATGGCCAGATATTCCGTCAAAATCAATCACCAACTTTGCACAGATTCAACAAGCGATTATTGAGCGAGGCAATGCAATGGATAACTTTATGGAACACTTAACAGATTCACAACCTACCAGTCCAGCTCCTCAACCAACTACTCCACAAGCACAACCGAACCAGGACAACAACTAGGGGGCGATAAATCATGAAGAATAAACTGAAAAACATTTTTCCTTTGTCGCACCCACAACACATTATTTTGGGTCTTGCTTTAATCGGTGTAGGCTTAATCCTCATTTGCAATGACTATTACTTTTTTTGGCCGCCATTTGCGACAGCTTTCCTCAATGATGACTTGATTGGTGGCATCTTTCTAGTTGTCGGAATTTTGGTTATCAAATGGGCGTTAGATAATCGAAATAAGATTGCAGTAAACCGCAACCTATTAGTCATTACAGCAGGATTGCTGGCACTTGAAGCAACTGCAGAGTTCTGTCATGGATACGTAAGCGGTCAACCACATATGTTTACTGCTGGATTTTTAGAAATAATCGTACTACTCTTTGATTTTTCCATTATTGGAAAAAGTAAGAAGCATGATTACTAGATAGGGGTGGTGCTTTATAGGCGATTTACTTAAGGCACTGCCTTATTTAGGTGGTATAGGTACGTTCTTGATTGCCATTTGGAAGTGGGTTTTTGACGCTCTAAAAGAAGAACGTGATCACTACCAGAAAAAATGCGAGAAACAAGAACATGAAGTTGATAGATTAAAAAATCAAAATTTAAAGCTTCAACGCAAGGTTGACCAGCAACAAATTTTGATTAATGAGTATGTAAAGAAGGCACCTGCTAAGGGTGCTTTTTTTGATAGAAAGGAGAAGCAAAATGAAAAGTGAACGATTAAAAAAAGAATTGACAAAGTTAAATGCTAAGCGTACTAAGCTTTCAAAGTTTTTGTCAAAGCAAAACAAAAAGACCCTATCAGCTACGCAACGTGAGCTTTTAAAGGAACAAAAGCAAGCGATGACAAAATATGCTAAGGTCTTGGAGTTGCGTATTAAAAATTTGGAGGCAAAAAATGACAATTAAAGACTGGATTGAAGTGGGATTTTTAGCAAGTTGGATTGTGTGTCTAATTGGTGTAGCTGTCTTTTCACATCTGCACTTCAAAAATAAAAAGGCTGAAAATTATCGTATTGCTGCCCTCCATGCTATGCAAAAGTGGGTAGCATTTTACGATAAAGAAGACTTAGACAACCCTGAAAAAGCTAATGGTGCTTTGAATGATGCAGTTAAGGAACTGAACTCCAAGGGTTATAAAGTAACCGATCAGCAAGCTAGAGATTTAGAAGCTTTGCGTGAGTGGGTTTTAGCTCAATTGCGCATGAAGCAAGCTCAATCTGGTGTGGAAGATGCAGGAATTGCTAAAGATGTGCCAGCTGAAGACATTCTAAGTCCGGTTGACCAGCTACCTAAGGTTGATACACCAGCTGTAGCCACTGAAGGTGATACAAATGGCAAGTAGAGAATACTTGGTTGATGTGTCAGCTTATCAATCCAGCTCTATGGCTAAGTATCACGCTGCAGGTGCTAAAGGTGTACTGATTAAAGCAACCGAAGGCACATGGTATAAAAGTCCAGTAGCAGGTGCGCAAGTCAAGTCAGCACATAAGTATCATATGTTCGTGCACATTTATCACTTTGCCACTTTTGGTAGTTCTGTTAGCCGTGCTAAGGCTGAAGCTAAAATTTTTGTGGCACGTGCCGAATACTTAGGTATCAGCAAAAAGCGCTATTTAGCCTGTGATTGGGAAGTTGGAGATGGGAACAACGTCTATGGTGGTAAAGTAGCAAGTGCTAAAGCAATTATTGCTTTTATGGAGGTTTGTGCTAAAGCTGGCTACAAAGTATTGCTTTACTCAGGTGCTAGCTTACTTAGAAACAACATTGATACTGCTAGAATTGTGAAAAGATTTGGCACCTGCATCTGGGTAGCATCATATCCAACTGATTATGCTACTGAGCCTAATTTTAACTACTTTCCTTCAATGGATGGCGTAGCAATTTGGCAGTTCTGTGACAACTGGCGTGGTCTCAATGTGGATGGCAATATCTCACTAATTGACCTCCACAAAGATGGAACGAAAAAGTCCACGTCCGCCAAGGATTCCCACAATTCTGGAACGCAAAAGGAACGCAAACCAGAAAAGAAAACAGGTTTCGTATATGCGCCAGTAATCAACCACAATCCTAACTGGATGATTCAACTGATGGACGAAAACGGTCATTATACTGGTAAGTACATCAAGACTAACTCACGCTGGAAGTACTTTGATGTCAAGAATATTAAAGGAATGAAATGTTATAAGCTAGGTACTGATAAGCAGTGGGTACCAGGTAAATTTTTAAAAGTAATTGAATAAAAAGGAGTTGAAAAACTCCAAATATAGTAAAAGCCACTCTGGAGATTAGTTCTCTGGAGTGGCTTTTTTATGCTATATTATTTGTGAGGTGAATCTATGGACTACTTAAATACGCTAATCGAAAAAGACAGATACGAAACTTATCTTACAAGAAAAAATATTTTAGAAGATTTAATTGAACAAACCTTCAAAATTCTTAAGTCTTCAACTGACTCTAATGAAGTCAAAGAAGAAGCTAAAAAAATAGTAGACTATCGTCTACAGCTGATAGATGTAAACGAATACCTTGAAAAAAGTAAATAGTGGTTTACTATCGCTGACAGAAAAGAAGCCATCTTAGAGGGATAACCTCTGAGATGGCTCTTTTGATAGAAATTTGATAGAAAAAGTCTTTTTAAAAAAGCCCATTAATATCTTTCCGGATTTCTTCCTCACCATTTTTGGTTGTGTGAGTATAAGTACCTAGCGTTAAATCTAGGCTCTTATGTCCAAGCACATTTTTAACATCTACCATATTCCAACCATTATCATTAGCAATTGTAGCAAAACTATGACGCAATCCATGAACCGTAATCTTTTTAAGATTTGGGTTCTTTTCGTAAATTTGCTTTTTCCACTTGTCAGCCTTACTAGAGCGGTAATAGTCACCCTTAGTATTATGAAAGACAAGTGGATTTAGATCTTTACGACAGTGAAGCGAAACTTCATATACTAAGTCTGACATAGGAACGACACGGGTTTCATTTCCTTTAGGAATTTGAGTGCCATAATCATTAGTTTCTATTTCTCCGTTGCCCTTAATTTTGAGCTTGTAAGCTGTTGTTCGCTGAATGTGTATGGTTTTATGCTCATAATCAAAATCCGACCAGTGGAGGGCAATAGCTTCGCTCTTGCGAATTCCTGTGGTTGCGAGGATCAGGAAATAAAAATAAACCTGATCACTAATTTCTTTTGCAGTGTCCAAGAATGATTTTAGCTCATCAAGTGTATAGAAGTTATGAGACGTATCGCGTCCCTTAACCGCTGACTTCTTAGGCAAGAGAGAAGATCTGGCAGGGTTGCGATTAATCAACTCAATGTCTACCGCGTACTCTAAAAGCTTATGCAAATAGTTAAACACCGTACGGTATCTTTTATACTCTTTAGCTAATGAGTAAAAATAATCTGATATAGTTTTAGTGGTTAGACTGTCAACGTAGGACTCACCGAATTCGGGCTTGATATGCAAGTTGTATAATTCGTAAGTTTTCTGTGCGGTTGAAGGTTTAACGTCTAAGACATAGCGCTTAAACCACTCCTGCCATAGTTGATCTACAGTATATTGCTTTTGCTTAACGAAGTCTTGAGGATTGGTTGCGGCTAGCTGCTTATATACAGCATCAGCCTCTTCATAACTCTTAAAGCCACGACGAAAAGTTTGTACTTTTTGACCATTCTTTTGACCCAAGTAAATGTAAAACATATAACGCTTTTTACCGCTTTTAAGCTTATAAGGCTTAATTGCGGTATTTTTTCTTTTTGGCATATTTTTCACCTCCTTTCAAATAAACTAATGTTCTTTTTGACTGCTAAATATAAGCTCACCAAGTAGGTGGGCTTTTTACTTAGAAGTCGTCCGTTTCAGGTTTCCATTTTTCAATTAATGGCTTAATTGTGGTCCTCCATAGCTTTTTAGGATGATTGGTTGTAGAAATTCCTTTTTTAAATAAAGTACAGTACTGTTTCCAATTAAGCTTATAGTCAATACGCTCTTCTTTGTCAGCGCCGTCTAATACACTTTGATCAACCCAAATATATTTTTGATAAGGCTCAAACCAGTAAAAGCCATCTGATAAAGTACAGTACTTATATGATTTTCCTATTGTCCAACCCCAATCAACACCACGGTAGCGAACTGAAACTGTATCACCTGGCTTTAATTTGTATGCTTTAACATATTTAGCCTTATACATGGGATAACGAGGATATACTCTGTAAACCCACATAGGGTCAGTTACTACGACTTTATGAAATTTGCGTGCATATTTGCTCATTGTCTTGGCTGAAACAGCATCTACTGTTTGAGTAGGTGATATTGCTACATTTGTAGTAGCTAATGCTAAACCGGCACTAATTAAAGTTAATACTTTTGTTACTCTAATATTCATAATCAATCTCCTAAATCATTCCAAAAATAGCAACTATAAGCATAAGTATTACACCAATTGTCCCACCTATATTGCCGCCGATAGCTTGACCGACTAAAGCACCGAAAAAGATAAGAGCGGTAGCACAACCGCAGCCTAATTTACTTTCATCATCTGAAGAGCTTTTCTTTTTGGATTTGCCGATTTTTCTAGTATCAATAGTTGCTCTATTGTAAACAGCATTATATAGGCTCTTTTTAGGATTCTTTATTACACCTGCACCTTTTTTGCCGTATCCAGGTATAATTTTCTTCTTTATTTGCCTCTTATATTTAGCGGAAGTTCTTGCACTAATAGATTTACTTATTGAACGATGCCTTATTAATCTCATTACTCAATACCATATTTCAATAACTCTTCTTGCACTAAACAGTAATTATCAGTACCGATATATTTTGCTAAATTTAACCAGTTAGCGCTTGATACATCATTACCTAGGTCAATGTACTTCTTTATTTGCTCGTGAACTACAAAGTTCTTTGCACCGCTCTCACAGCATATGCGAGTTATAGGATTGTCTTTGTAGTCTTTTTGCGTATCATCATCAGCTTCAGCATGACCCAGCTCATGCAAGATTACTTTTTCAGTTTCTTCATCTGACAAATTTTCCTTGACGACAAGAAGGTTAGGGTAACCATCAGGCGTGCGTGCAATGTAGCCTTTACCATGTGTAGGCCCATATTTAATTACTAAGTTATATTTTTTTAGTAAGTGTTTTAAATGGCTTTCCATATAATCACCTACTTTTGAGCGTCACGCTGACTAAAAAGGGCCTCTAAGTATTGCTTGATCAGCGCTCTATCATGATCATCCATAGGCTTTCCATCGTAAGAGTGTGCATTGTCCAGCATGGCTTCAAGATCTGTATTTGAGACTGAAGGTAAGTTAGGATTATCTGTTACACCCGTTAAATAATCAGTAGTTGTATTAAGTTTATTTGCTAATTGCTTCATAGTATTTATATCTGGCTCTCTTTTACCTTGCTCATAGTTAGAATAAGTTTGATAGGGGAGCTGAAATTCAGCAACAGCTCTTTTTCTAGTCCAGCCCATCGCTTTTCTAGCAGATGTTAGGCGTTCACTAAAGACACTCATATTAGCCTCCTTATTATCCTATTTGAG
>SKEL01001795.1_pt1 | contig 17839 bp, 18 predicted proteins | sample 4826741 | NCBI WGS metagenome assembly SKEL01 (sample SAMN11008810, study PRJNA524170) | human gut metagenome | biome: Human fecal sample; material: Feces; isolation source: fecal sample from pouch patient p33 | host: Homo sapiens | place: Israel: Tel-Aviv | collected 2016-03-22
GCCTTATTATTAATTATTTTGGAGGGCTATTTTATGAAGAGAAATAAATATGCAGGGGTATTGGTTTGTGCTGCTACCCTATCTGTCGTATCTGTGTTTGCCACTGCCGAACAACAAGTTAAGGCTAGTGTTGAAAGTCAAACCAAAACTGTTGCAAAAAGTACTCAAGCAGCAGAATCTGCTACAACCGGTTTAACTAACAAAGCAATTGAAGCACAATTAGCAGCAAAAGGAGTTAATCTTAAGCACTTAACTCCTAAGCAAAAGCAAGACGTATACGTTGATGTGATTGTTCAATTGTCAGCTGCACCAGCTGCTACTAATGGCTCAGTAAGTGCTAATTCAAGCAGCGCAGAAATTGAGCAAGCTTCCAAAGAAGTAATTGCCAATCAAGCTTCTATTAAGGAAAAAGTTAAAGCTATTACTAACCAAGCAATTGGTAAAAGTTACGGTTACGTAGTTAATGGATTTGCTACCAAGGCAAAAGTAAAAGATATTCAAAAATTAAGAAATATTCCTGGCGTTAAATCTGTAACTTTAGCCAAAGTTTATTACGCTAATGACTCTTCAGCCGATGATATGGCTAACGTTTCAACCGTTTGGAACAATTATAAATACAAAGGTGAAGGTACTGTTGTTTCTATCATTGATACTGGTATCGATCCGAACCATAAGGATTTGCGCTTAAGTGATGATTCCAAGGCAAAATTGACCAAAGATAAAGTTAATGCCTTTACTAAAGAAACTGGTTATGGTCGTTACTTTACTGATAAAGTACCATACGGTCACAATTATTCAGACAATAATGACAATATTACCGATGATAATCCTAGCGAACAACACGGAATGCACGTTGCTGGTATTGTTGCTGCCAACGGTACTGCTGCTAACTCTGTTAACTCCGTTGTTGGCGTTGCTCCAGAAGCTCAGTTATTAGCTATGAAAGCTTTTTCTAATTCAGATAGCTCAGCTTCTACTGATTCTACTAGTATCATTGGCGCAATCGACGACTCTGCTAAGCTTGGCGCTGATGTCTTAAACATGTCATTAGGTTCAGTTTCTGGTCAACAAAATGAAGATGACCCAGAAGTTGCTGCTGTTGAACGTGCTACTAAAAAAGGTACTGCAGCCGTAATTTCTGCTGGTAACTCCGGTACTTCAAATTCAGAAACTGAAGGTGTTAATAAAGCTTACTACGGTAACCCTGACATGGAAACTCTTGGTAGTCCCGGTACTGCAAGAAGTGCAACAACTGTTGCTTCTGCTGAAAATACTAAGGCTACTACTGATGGAGTGACTATTACATCTGCCGATGGTAAAACTACTATTGTAAATCCAGAAGCTACTCAACTTTCAGAAGGTACTGATCGTGCTTTCTTTAATGATAAAAAATTTTACGTCGTAAAAGACAAGAATGGCAAATTAGGCACAGGTGCTGCCAAACAATATACTTCTGCTGTGAAAGGTAAAATTGCAATCGTCAAACGTGGTGATCTTACTTTTACTGATAAGCAGAAATACGCCCAAGAAGCCGGTGCTGCTGGTTTAATAATTGTTAACAATAAACCTGGCGATATGACTGGTATGTCACTTACTGCTGGCTTCCCTACTGCCGGTTTATCAGCCTCAGCAGGAGAAGAATTAGTAAAATACGTTGAAGCCCATACTGATGAAGCATTGAAAGTAAGCATTGTTGTCCAGGCTTTGAATAACTCTGCTCGTCAAACAGACTTAATGTCTGATTTCACTTCATATGGTCCTGCTTCTAACTTAGCATTTAAGCCTGATATCTCGGCACCTGGTGGACATATCTGGTCCACTCAAAACAACAATGGTTACACTAACATGTCTGGTACTTCAATGGCTTCTCCATTTATTGCTGGTACCCAAGCACTTGTTAGTCAAACAATGAATGACAAGAATGGTGCTTTCTACACAACTTATCAAAAAATGAGTCCAGAAGAAAGAACTGCATTTATCAAAACTTTAGAAATGAATACTGCAAGTATTCAACCTGATATCAGCCATGATAATGTTATCGTTTCTCCACGTAGACAAGGTGCTGGTTTTATCAACGCCCAAGCTACTATCCAAGCTCTAGCTAAAAATCCTTCAACTGTAGTCAGCAGTGATGGCTATCCTGGTGTAGAACTCAAGAGTTTTAAAAATAGAAATCTTAAATTCCAAGTTAAATTTACTAATCGTACCAATAAACCTTTAACTTACAAATTAGAAAATAATGGTAAAGATTCTGATGTTTACACCTCTGCTACTGATGGCTCTGCAGTTTTATATGATAAGAAGATTGACGGAGCTTCAATTAAAGCTAGTGGTGACGTTGTAGTTCCTGCAAATTCTACTAAGGAACTCACTTTAACTCTGACTTTACCTGCTAACTTTAATGAAAATCAATATGTTGAAGGTTTCCTAACATTTAATGGATCAGACTCCTCACAATTACGTCTCCCATATATGGGCTTTTTTGGTGATTGGGCAAGTTCAGATCTTCCAATCTTTGCTAGTCTCAATGATCCAGATGTATTCCAGCCTGACAATAATATGTTTGGAACTTTAGTAACTGTAGGTAACAGTGCGGATAATACTAACCCAGGCTTAAGTAGAGACGCTTCTGGTAATTTACGTTTTGATCCTTCAAAATTTGCAATTTCTAATGCTAAAAATGCACAATACAAGTGGTTTAAGCCTACTTACTACTTGTATAGAAACGCTAACAACGTTAAGATCCAAATTTTGGATAAAAATGGTAAAGTAATCAATACTTTAGCTTCTTTGAGTAATGCAACCAAGACTTATTATGAGTCACAAGAGCAAAGCTATACTTACTTTAACGATGCTCCTTCTTGGGATGGTACATACTTCGATCAGCAAGCTAACAAGACTGTTAATGCTCCTGACGGAAACTATACTTATAGAATTTCTGCAACTGTTAATGGAACAAATACTGAACAGCATTATGATATCCCAGTCAAAGTTGACAGTGTTGCACCTGTAGTAAAGAATCTTAAATTAGAATCAAGCAAGATCAAAGATAATAAAGGGCAAGAACAAACTCGTTATTACTTGTCTGCAGAAGCAAAAGATGAACTTAGTGGTTTAAGTGGTGAGGTAAATGTTTCTGTCAATGGCGTTTCAAGTCAACTAGAATATGATCCTACTGTTAAAGCAGATAAAGATGGCTTCAAGAAAGTGGAAATCGACTTATCTCCAGCTCAAGTAAAGGCGCTTCAAGCAGGTACAAATAGCTTTTCTGTTGCATTATTCGATAATGCCGCAAATGCAGGTACTACTTCAGGTGAAGGCAATAAGCCAGGTGAAACCAGCTTCGGCTTAGTTCTTAGAAATGGTGGATTGCCAGACAAGATCTCATCACAAACTAAGAACTACAATGCAAAAAGTGGTACTTATGTATTCTCTGGTACTTACCCAAGTAAAGTCTATGGAACTTACACTGATAAAGATGGTCATACTCATGACTTTAGCGTAGAAAGTGATGACAACAAGTTATTTACCGCAGAACTTCCACTTTCTCAAGACGATTATAAGACTACTATTGCTCTTTATGCTGATTCTGATCATAAGACTTTGCTTAAGAAACAAGACATTACTGTAAGCTTAGTCCCAGCTAAAGTTGAAAGCCTATCAGTTGATAAGAATGATACTTATGATGTAACCAAAGATAAATCAGCCACATTAGCCCAAACTTCTGAAAGCACTGCAAAACTTTCGGGTAAAGTAAGTGCTGACACTAAGACTTTAGTGATTAAACAAAAAGGTCAGAAAGATGTTCCAGTTGAACTTAACGCTGATCACACATTTAGTACTGAATTACCAGTAAGTTTTGGTGAAAATAGTTTTACTCTTGTTGCAACTGACGCTGACGGCAACTCATCTAGCGTAGTACAAACAATTAAATCTAGTGATCGTGGTAAAACTACTGTTTCAAGTAGTGATGTTACCTTCAATAACGGCATCAAGTGGGGTACTCGTAACGTTAATGCCAAGACTAAAAACTACAATCCTAAGACTGGTAAGTTAATCCTTACTGGTAAAGTAAAAAGACCAACTACCACTTTGCAAATTGGTGGTAAAAACGTAAAGATTAATTCAGATCAAACATTTAGAGTAGTACTAAACATTGGCACTCATGGCGCTAAGATCTTTTCAGCATTGATTGGTGATTCAACTGTTAGAGAAACTACTCAAGAGAGATTGAGCTTCTATGTAGACGCTGAAGCTCCTACTCTAAACTTAGATAGTGAAAACACTGTATACACTAATAAGGGTAAGTTTACGATTTCGGGTACTGTAAGTGATGACTATAAATTCTATGACTTGTCAATCAATGGTAATGACGTTGAAACTAGTTGGAGTGATGTTGATTACAATAGTAAAGAAGGTATCAAAAAGAACTTTAAGCACGAAGTTGATTTGAAGAAAGGTAAGAATACTTTCAACGTTAAAGTAACTGATTCCCAAGGGAATTCGAGTTCACAAGCATTAGTTGTCTACTATGAACCTGCTAAGACTTTAGCTGAGCCTAGCGTAGAACAAGTTGTTGCAAAAGATGGTAAATCCGCAACCCTTAAAGCAACTACTGATGAAGCTGAAGCTAAGGTAGTTTACAGCATTGATAATGGAAAAACATTCAATGATGTACCAGTCGATGGCTTTAAACTTACTAAAAACGGGACCGTACAATTCAAGACAGTTGATAAATATGGCAATGAATCCAAAATTAAGTCTGTAGAAGTTAAGGATCTTAATCAAGAAACTAAGCCTAGTGAAGATGAAGATTTAGCCAAGGCCAAGGAAGATCTTCAAGCTAAAGTTAATGCTGGCGAAAAGAAGGACTTAAGCAAATTTACTGATGAATCTAAGAAAAACTTTAATGAAGCTTTGAAGAAAGCTGAAGATGTCTTAGCTGACAAGAATGCTAAGTTGTCTGACCTTCAAGATGCTGCTAAGGCTTTAGATAAAGCTGAACAAGCATTAGCTGAAAAGCCTGCTGAACCATCCAAGGATGACAACAAGCCTAGCGAAGATAAAGAATTAGCTAAGGCTAAGGAAGATCTTCAAACTAAGGTTGATGCTGGTAAAAAGAAGGATCTTGATAAATACACTGATGAATCTAAGAAGAACTTTAACAATGCTTTAAAGAAGGCTGAAGATGTCTTAGCTGACAAGAATGCTAAATTGTCTGACCTTCAAGATGCTGCTAAGGATCTAGACAAGGCTGAACAAGCATTGACTGAAAAGCCTGCTGAACCATCCAAGGATGACAACAAACCTAGCGAAGATAAAGAGTTAGCTAAGGTTAAGGAAGATCTTCAAACTAAGGTTGATGCTGGTAAAAAGAAGGATCTTGATAAATACACTGATGAATCTAAGAAAAACTTTAATGAAGCTTTGAAGAAAGCTAAAGATGTTTTAGCTGACAAGAATGCTAAGTTGTCTGACCTTCAAGATGCTGCTAAGGATCTAGACAAGGCTGAACAAGCATTAGCTGAAAAGTCTACCCAGCCTTCTACTCCATTGCTTCCAGGAAATAATAATACTGCATCAAGCAGCAACCAACTTTGGGGCAATCAAACTGTAACTCCTGCTCACGATGAAAAAGACACCAAGAAAAATGACAACAAGAGTACAACAGAAGATGGCAAGGACACTAAAGTAATGTTCAAGTCAACTCTTTATACTAAAGACCTTAAAAAGACAAAGAGTTCTGCCAAAGCTTACAGTTTTCTTAATCTAGTTACCGAAGAAGGGAAACTTAAGGTTTACACATTTAGCGGTCAACACTTCTATAAGATTGTCGGCCAGGATGCATATATTCGTGTAAGAAATGTTACCGGTACTAAAGTGACATTGAAGAGAAATTCATTTGTTTACCAATCTAATGGTAAGAAAGCATCACATAAACTTCTCAAGAAAGGCACTACTATCACTGTTTACGGTGATCAATACAAGGCACTCAAACATTACAAGAAGTATGCTTACAGAGTCGGCGAAAGCAAATATATAAAGAGTGTCAACATTAACAAAGTCAATCTTGTAAAATAAAAATCTAAAAAATTATTTAGCTAGTTTTAGACATTTGCTCTAAATAAAAATCCTGCTAATTCAGTACATAATGTGTACTGGGATTTAGTAGGATTTTTTGATTTTCGGATTTTTATAAGTAAAGTTAAAAATTACACAGAAAGAACATCACATCTATCCATCAATAATATTTAAACTTGAACTAGTTCCTAAACCAGTAGCTCCATTATTTAACATTAATTCAGCTTCAGTTCTAGTATGGAATACCGCCAGCTGCTTTTATACCAATTTGACCATCAGTGGCTTCAAACATTACCCTTACATGTTCAACTTTAGCAATCGTTGAACATGCGCCAAAAGGGAAACCAATTACTGTTACAGCTTTAATATTAGTACCTTTCAAAAGTTGACTAACGTGTCTTACTCAGCAGAGTTGACGCATACCGAATGAAACCTATATTGCTTTGCTTCTGCCACAACTCTATCAATTTCCTTTTCCGTAGCACTCGGAGCTAACAAAGTATGATCAATATAATTATTTAAAACATTCATCTTGCCACAAATATATTGCATCCCGCTGAAGCAGCAAGAATAATATTCTGATCATTAACTCCCCCGTCAACCTCAATTGAGATAGATGAAAGGTTACTTTTTATTAACTGGTCAACTTGTTTAATTCTTTTAGGAGTATCTAGCAAAAAGCTTTGTCCACCAAAGCCAGGATGAACAGACATAATCAGTATTTAATCTAAATAATTAAGATGCGTCACTAGACTTGATACTGGTGTTTTCGGATTAGGTACTAATCCTGCTTTCACGTTATGATTATGTAAATACTTAAGCCAATAATTCACTTGAGAAGTAGCTTCATAATGAAATTCAATAATATGCTGCAATAAATGCTGGAATAAAACGAGATAAATTATCACTCATCAGATGTACTTCAATGACAGAAAGTGGAAATTTTTCTTTAAAATCTTTTACGAATTTTGGACTGAAAGATAAATTTGGTACAAAATATCCGTCCATGATATCAATATGAAATCTCTTTGTTCCTGCCAGAATTACAGCTTGAATACTCTGTGTTAACTCAAAACTATTAACATCTAATATTGATGGTGCTATTATCATTAGTTTCTCCTAAAAAAGAGTCCAACCTCTTAAAAATTTGAGATCAAACTCTTCTTAATACAGATTACAAATTTAAAGTTGTAAATTATAAAATTCACTAATTTTTGTTCTATCGATTATAGCGGGGAAAAGTATAAGTCCTTGCCATTATTGAATTAATTGTTTTACTTTTTTTATTGTACTTTCACACTCTGCAGTCTTAAAATTCGTAACATCTAAAAAAATCGTAGTACCGAGTTTAAAATTTGCATAGTTACGCTTTTTATTAAAGGCATCATACTTTGATTTTGTAAGCTTTATTTCAATTTTGCTTCGATTCTTAATTACATCACCTTTATGATAATGGATCATTAAATTGACCTAAATGTCTACTAGAGTCTAAATCATGCTTTTGTTGACGTTCATATAAAACATTAGGATCAGCGATTAAAGTAATCGTAATTATCTGATAATTATAACTTTGAGCAATTTTCTCAAGTACGTCGTGTTGCTTATAGCTGAATGGATAGTCTGAAATAATTGATTTCTTTTCTTTCATCAATCTTTGTACATCATCATAGAACATACTATATGCTGCCTATCTAATTCTGCTCTTTGACTTAAATTATCAAAGCCTTTTTCGTCATATAGTTGTTCCTTGAATACATCAATTGATGATTCAAAGAAAAAGTTAGGAATCTCTTTTCTAATCCAGTTGTCAAAATATGATTTTCCTGTACCTGGACACCCTGCTATCAAAAGAAGCGTCTTTTTCGCCGGTTATCACACTTTCAAATTACTTATTCATACGCGTGATGCTAGTTAAATCGTTCTAGGCAATAGGCTAAATCTATGCAAAAAGCCAGATCTCTCACGAAACCTGACTTTTTGTACTTTCAACTTTCATATTAATTAAAAGTTCAAGTAATTTAGTATCTTTTTCTAGTACTATTATCTATATGATCATTTAGTAACTGCATTTTTAGCAGGATGCTGAAGCATTGTAAACACAGTAGCAATAATTAACACTACTAATGCTGGAAATGCGAGTGCAGCCGTTACTCCGAACAATGCACTTCCAATAATCCCCAAGATTGGACCCACAATGGAGATATTAGCCTTTTTTGATTTAACCAAGGCAACAATATTTAATACAACACCGACCCAGGCCATAATATAGAAGAAGGCACTTGCTCCACCTGTCGCATTTCCTCCAGTAGTTGCATCAGAAAAAGCTGTCCCAAAGATCACAAACCAAGATACTGCAAATAAAACACAATTTACAATATCCAAAATACCAGTCCACATATTAATCTTCAACTTCATCATTAGATCCTCCAAGTAATTTAATTTTTCTGTTGAATATTAAAATTCTTCAAATTAGCTAGATAAATTGATCCACCGATAATCGCAAGAATTCCGCCTACCCAGCCTAAAGCAGGAATTAAAGAAATAGCTCCACCAACGATTAACAATACATTTGATGATGTTTTTACTTCATCCATCCCTTTGTAATAAACCGCTCCGATAATCCCTAATGCTAAAATAGCAATCTTAATAAGATACAAAGCAATGGTAACAATGGTAAAAGCGGTGTAATTTTCACTACCAGACTCTGCAGCAGCTGCTGCAACCATAAACCAAATACCGAAAAGTAAGATAATTCCTCCCGCTAATCCTACAATTCCATTGGTTAACGCCAAATTTTTACTTTTCATTGAAAAGCCTCATAAAGTAAATCAGCTTTTATAGTCATCAGTATTTTGGACCAATTTTGTATCTCAAACGTAAATTTGAAATGTAACACTAAGTATTAAACAAGAAGACCATAAAACCTAAACTTAAAGTAACAAATAATCAAAAAACTAATCATTCAAATGGCTCATTGCGTATTGAACTTGATCTGAAGTAAATCCTTCTCCGCCATCATCGATACTAGAGCTCAATTGTTCCTGAACATCAGATCTAGACAAATGTTCCTCTTTAAGATAATTTCTTGCACATTTCAATGCATTTTCATTCCAATCAGCATTCAAATGATCAACAGCATACTGTCCAGCGTCTTGTGTGAATCCTTCTCCGTCTTTTGATGTTAGCTGATCTAATAACCCTGCTTTACTCATAGGTTGATCTTCATCATAATCTTTAGCTGTAGCCAGAGCATTTTCATATTCACTTGGAACTTTGCTTTTTGAACCAGAGCTAGATTCTTCATTAGACTCTGAATTTGTACTACTGCTCTTCTTATGATTTACCTTAGTGACTGTATGACTAGATTCACTACTTGAATCCTCATCAGAACATCCACTTAGTGTACCAATTCCACTAGCCAACAAGATTGATACTAGTCCGAATGTAAATAATTTATGTTTCATTTATATCTCCCACTAATAAAACATTTATTCTATAAAAAAACATACTATAACATTAAACCATATTATTTTAATACATATCAACCTTATTGTGAGAAACTGCAACATAAGTTGTGTAAGGATAGCTTTTCCCTAAATTATTGTTTTAAAAGTTATTTTTGCGAAATTCTTTCATTACAAATTAATCATTAAATATCTTAGAAATATGTTCAATCAAATTATGATCACCTAATGCCGATAAATAAATTTTGTTATCGGCACCAAAATAAAACAATAGCCAATCATCATTATAAGCTCGATCAACATGAACGTGATACAAAGGAGGATGCGTTCCGTGGATGACACCTAATTTATGTTTAGTATATAATTGTTCAAAATCTTCTTTTTCGATTAGACTTACTACTTTATTGACTTTTGATAAGTCATAATGTTTCTTTTTATACTTCTTGGCTGTTCTTAAAAAATATTTCTTCGGTATTACTTCCATTAATTCAAATCCTTTAACCAATTTTTAGCGAAATCTTCTGCCGAAGAATAAACTCTGCCATTACTTTCTTCATCGTGCATCTCTTTAATGACTTGTAATGCACCATCATCAGCTTGGGGAGTAAATGGCAACTTTTGTTGTTGAATTACAGCAGTATAGAAAAGCCTGGTAGCTGTAGCCATATCCATCCCCATTGATTTGAAGGTAGCTTGTGCCTCCTCTTTCATGCTCTTAGGGAGCTTCATATTAAAATTTGCTGTTTCGCTCATATTTATCACCTCTTACCTACATATTATATATTATATATATAAGTAATGCATATAAATAATATATGTAAATGATATATATTATGATTATTGAGACTGTAAAATAGTTTGCGGTGACGCTTAGCCACAAATTAAAAGGAGCCAAATCCAATTTAGGACTTGACTCCAAAACAAAAAGACCAGTAGCCTGATGTTAAGCAAAAATATCACCCTTTTTCCTAATTATTTTTATATCATATCTGCTACGCGTATATAATCATTAAACAAATGATAAGAGTGTAATTCAAAAAATCCACCTCAATTTACACAAATTAAGGTGGATCACATTTTTATGCTCTTTGTTCTTGCAATGCTTTCAATGCATCTGAAGCAACTCTAGAAACATTAATTTTATTTTCTTTGGCCCAGTTTGCCAAATACTCAGGCACACTAATATTCTTGCGAACTGTTTTTCCATACTTCTTATAAAAATTAGTCAAATTTACGGGAACATATACTAATTTTTCATCTTTTTCAAGATGCCATTTTAAAGGATCAGCCACCTTTTCAATTTTGCCCTTGACTTCAAACCAATCCGCAATATCAAATGATGCCTCTTCAATAGCTTCTTCTAGTGTATCGCCTTCAACAATCATTCCCTGAACATTAGGTGAAGTTACAACAAAATAATCCCCATCGTCATTGTATTCTTTGGCAATTACAGGATATAAAACTTTATTTTTCATAATATAATATGCCAAAAGCACGTTATTCTGAACGTGCCTCTTCGACTAAGCCGGCTTGTTTTAAGATTCCCTCTTGTATTCCTTTTTTTAATTCTTTTCCTTTATGCATAGGAACTTCGGTATACCTGCCATTCTGATGATTAATTAATTTGATATGACTTGTTCCTTTACGGGTATACCTACTTATTTCAACGAAACCGTGCTTCTTTAGAAACCTCAACATTCTAGCTGGTTTCCATGGCATATGTTTCCCCTCCTTTCTTTGACTTCGCTCATTATTATACACACTATAATACGCATGTCAAATTACTTGAGGAGAAACTACCCACCCAAAAAAAGCCCACCCAAACAGGATGGACTCTTTTCAACAAAATCTTAAGCTTTCTTCAACAAACTATGGTCAATCGGTTCGCCCTTCAAATGCGCGCCGCGAATCGTTTTCGCAATCATTGACTTGCGCTTGCTCTTCTTATCGTAAACCCAGTCACCCTGAGCTGTAGCGATATTCTCAACCTTGGTAGTATCACCATCAATTCTTACTAAGAACGCTGGTGCCATTGTTGAGCGCTTGTTAGGGCCTGAAGCAAAACCACGGTTTGTCATGTATGAAGTTACTAATACTTCTTTCTTGTTGCCTTTAACGGGAACAGCATAGTATGAATAAGTTGAAGTTCTCCAGTTAAATGGCACACTAGCTACCAAGACAGCTGCGTCGCCATTAAGTGGTTTATAACCATAAGTTAAGTGGTCTGAAACCCAACCAAGCATGGCAACATTGTCACCAACTTTGGCATCTGCTTGCTGCCACAAATCATCACCAGTACCACGATTCAAACGCGTTGTAGCAAATAAATAGTACTTGCCGTTCATTGGAATGATATTTGGACGTTCAATTTCATCAGATACCATCAAGCTGTTAACTAATGGTGGCAAAACTTCAGCAACTTTAGGATTATTCTCATTCTTGGTCAGGTGAATGATACCAATAGCAGCGTTAGCCCATGTTGCACGACTCTTCATGTCGTCATTAGCAGTCACCTTCAAGAAGTTTTGTAAAGATTGCTTAGGCGTACCGCCATAGTTCTTCCAGTTATAGACTTGATTTTCTCCTTGATAATTATTGCTACCTGTTGAAGCTTCAAAAATTAAGTAGCGTTGACCACCAACAGAAATCACATGCGCATCACGCATAGCAACGTTATCTGCACCTTTGTTGGTAGACTTCCATTGCTTGTATGTCTGATAGTGATAGCCGTCACCTTCGAATAAAACATGGCGGTGACTTCTCTTAGCTATCGAAATTGTGTTTTTCTTCTTGTTAACCTTCAGCTTCAAGTTAACTGTTGCAATTTTTTGATGATTAGTATTCTCACGAGTGTCTACATCAGCGTAAAACAATTGAATACTGCCATCTTTGTTTACCGTAGCTGAGCCTGACCATTCTTGATCAGTTGACTTAGCATTAAAACCAAAGATTGGACCAGCACATTTCCAATGGTTAAGATTATTGTCATTGTACTTGTTATAGAGCAAATAAATGTGGGCATCATTTTGCTGAGGAATCCCCATCATGGCAATCATCAATTGATAACCTTTATAATTAACAACTCTACCAGTCTTAGCATCTTGTACTGGCCATGAATCCCAAATTTCTAGTTCTGCTACTTGACCAGTTTGTGCATCACGCGTAACGGTTGCCAGCATATTTTTAATCTTTTTAGCATTAAAATATGGCACACGATACTGGGCATCCTGATCAATCATCTTTTTAGCAACGCCAGCATATTGCTCATAGGTCCATCGGGTACTGGTATCTTTATCAAGATCGTTAAAATTCAGCTTTCTGACTTCTTTAAGTTGAACTTCAGTTAAATCCTTAGGATTAACATCTGCAGCTCGCAACATTTGCACAGTTTGCGGATCTAAGTTATAAACTACAGCGTCATTATTCTGAACATAACTAGTATCACTAACACTGTTAGAAGCATAATCATTAGTAGATTGAGTAGTGTCCGTGAACCCTCCTACTTGGTTTTGAGTGTCTTGATTAGCATTAGTGGTATCAGTATCTGCAGCACCAGTGTTGTTCTGGTTGCCAGCATTATTGGTATTATCTGCTGCAGTATTATTTTGATCAGTTTGATTTTGCGTTTGATCAGTAGTTGCAGCAGTATTTTGACCAGTTTGTGTCTGATCTTGATCTGATTTACCATTTTGATCATTATCATTAGCAGTCGTAGTTTGCGTATTTCTCTGATCAGTTGTAGGTTGTTCTACTGTATCAGCTTTAACTGTTTGACTGTTATTTATGTTAAATAAGCCGAGTAAAACAGCTGCTGATGCAAAGGTAACTAATGTGCTTCTCTTGTTCATCTCTGTTCAAATTCCCTTCTGTTATTCCATAGCAAGTTTATTATAATATTTTGTTCGGATTTTGGGAACCTTCTTAATCAAATTGAAATATTAGCTAAAATTGGAGTCCTAAAACTAGCACGGAGGTGAAAAATATGAAAGCATATAAACATAAGAAAAAGGTAAATTGCATACGCAAAAAGCAGGATAAAAAAATAGTTACTCTAATTAGGCAAATGAGTAACTATTTTTTCGTTCCACCAAATTTTATAGTTATTAAAGCTAACTTTTTCTCTCTTCAACGCTGCGATTTATCTTCTGAAATATAATCTTCCCAGTTGAATCCATAAAAACTAAATAAAACTCTGGCGGCATTGATCGCTTAAACCATATTGTTTTTTTGAAGTATACATTCCTGACTCTACTTTTTCAAATTTTTGGGTAATGATGTCATTGATCTTTTCATGGTCAAAAGTATGTATGCCAGAAAAAATTCCATTGAACAGTATATCTCTTCTGTCTTTTTCTTCACACCAACCAAGGTACTTAATATTTCCAGTTTTTCCACCAACATTGGTAAGCCATAATATTACCTTTTCCCCTTTAATTTCTTCGCTCTGATTATAAACCATTCCTCGATCATCCATTATAGAAATAACGAAACTCGAAGCATGATTTCCTATATATGCAACGGCTGCCATACATACAGAAGAAAGAGCAGCAATTGACCCAGAATCTGGCAGCCACAGCACATTAAAAGAACTCTTGATCATGTTTATTGATATTAATGATGCTACATAGATAACAATAATTGCAAATATGATTGTTATCTGATCTGGTATTTGACTAATCGGAAGATCCAATTTCTTTGAAATAATATCCATAATCTTGGGTGCCAAAAATCTGTATGACATCAAAAATACTACCATACTAATTAACAAGATAACTATTAGTATTAGTACTTGTAGGATATCATTTCCTTTTGTTAAGTTTGTATAGCTATCAATTCTAATAATCATGCCACTTAATATCAAAAAAGTAAGCCAAAAATAGAAAATGACATAGCCGTATAACTAATATTATCAGTTAATTTTTCAAAAGTTTGAAAGGTTTTGTTTTGTCTTTTTTTCATGTTTCTCTCCTCGTATTAAAAACATGGACATATCAAAAAATAGCCAGCTTATTAGCTGACTACAAACTTACTTTCCTAGTCTCTCCTGAACCAACTTCTTACCTTCATCAACAATAGGCGCTCTCAGCAGTATCACCATAACACCGTAAACCACAACGCCAACAATAACTTCGAGTCCCATCATTAACCAAGAATCCTTCAAATGTGTATTCATCCAAAAAACTGGCAAAAACATTACTACACCAGAGACCAAATACTTCCATAGGCTGTTAAATAGAGTCCTATAGCTCAACAAACCTCGAACCGCAATCAGTTGATACAAAGTAACGCTAATTTCAGACAAAACAGTTGACCACATGGCACCGTTCAAGCCATAAAAGTGAATCAATGGGAAATTTAAAATTATGTTCACTACGGCACCCACTGTAACAGAAATTGTAAATTGTTTCTGATGATGAATCGGTAATAGGTACTGCACGCCAAGTGCGTTACTCCATGCAATCATCAAAATTACAATAGATTCAATCATCATCGCTGGACCCACTGGACCATAGCCGGGACCATAATATTTGGAAGCCAAAGTTAATGAAATTGCCGCTAAGCCAAACATCATCGGTATCGCTACAGCGGATACAAAATCAAACGACTTATACAGCATCTGATTCACTTTCTTCATATTGCCATGCGATACTGCATTTGCCACATGCGGTAACATTACAGTACCAGTAGCAGTAACCAATGCTAAAATTAACTTAACTAAATTATCAGAATATTGATAATAACCTGATGCCGTTTCATTAACCATGACACCCAGCATCGTACGATTCAATTGTACATAAACCTGCGTAGCTATTTGCGGTATGAACAGTTCGGCCATTGGTAAAAAATGAATCCATGGATTAAGACTTCTAATCTTAACCTTAGGTAAATCCCGATAAATATCAGGCCACAACGTTAAGTTACCTAGCAAAGTTGATAATGCTAATACTACAATATATAAAGTTACATCATACGGTCCTTTGATAAAAACAAAGATTGCTATCATTGATACAATCTTTACCAAAGAATTTTTTAAAACTGTAACCTTGAAGTTTTCAACACCTTCATAGAACCAAGAAATGTCAAATGCTACAGCAATTAGATTAAGCGATTGTGCCACCATGTAATCAAATTGACGTGTATAAAAAATCAGAAAAATTTCAAACGCAATGATTGACACAAGCGTCATTATTGTTTTAACTATTTGAATTTCCCAAAAAGTCTTGGCCATTTTAGGTCGATTATCACGAACATAGGCTATCTGACGATTCCCGTAATATCCAATACCCATGCTAGCAAACAAAATAAAATATTGAATAAAAGAATTGGTAAACGCATTTGCACCTACACCTTCAGGTCGAAGGACACGACTAACATAAGCTGAGGTAATAAGTGGAACTATTATTGCTAATACTTGATAACCTACATTATAGAGATAATTTCTAATGACCTTCATTTAAAACCTATTCACCAAATTCGTTATTTACTGCATTGAGTGCAGCATCAATTACCTGATCCATATTGTAATACTTGTATTGACCAAGACGACCACCAAAGATTACCTTGTCTTGTTTCTTTGCTAATTCAGCATATTTAGCGTACAAACTATTATTTCTGTCATTATTCACTGGATAATATGGCTCGTCTCCACGCTTCCAATCTGCTGGATATTCCCGGGTAATAATCGTCTTATCTGGGTCACCCTTACCAAATTCAAAATGCTTGTGTTCAATTATACGAGTGTAGGGGATTTCAGCTTCAGTATAGTTGATCACTGCGTTGCCTTGATAGTTGCCAACATTCTTTTCTTCAGTTTCAAAACGAAGTGAACGATATTCTAATTCGCCTAATTTATAGTCAAAGAACTTATCAATCATACCGGTGTAGACAACTTTATCATAGTTATTAAGATACTCTTCTTTATCATCAAAGAAATCAGTATTTAATTTAACTTCAATGTTTGGATGATCCAGCATCTTCTCCACCATTTTTGTGTAACCACCAATAGGAATACCTTGGTAATCATCATTGAAGTAGTTGTTATCGTAAATCAAACGCACTGGAAGACGCTTGATAATAAAAGCAGGCAATTCAGTACATGGTCTGCCCCACTGCTTTTCTGTATAACCCTTGATCAACTTTTCATAGATGTCACGTCCAATTAAAGAAATAGCTTGTTCCTCAAGGTTTTGTGGTTCCTTGCCTGCCATTTCTTGTCGTTGTTCATTAATCTTAGCTATAGCTTCCTGCGGAGTCCTTACTCCCCACATTTCACTGAAAGTGTTCATATTAAACGGTAAATTATACATCTTGCCCTTGTAATTCGCCACAGGACTATTAGTATAACGATTAAAGTCCGCAAACTGATGGACATAATCCCAAACTTCTTTATTAGAAGTATGGAAGATATGTGCACCATATTGATGAACCTGGATGCCATCTATCTCTTTAGTGTAGATATTTCCTGCAATATGGTTTCTTCTTTCAATTACTGTTACTTTGTTTCCACGCTCTGCTGCTTCATGAGTAAACGTTGCCCCGAAAAGACCAGAACCGATAATTAGATACTTCATTGATTTTTCTTTTCTCCAAAAATTTTGACTACATCATCCGTAAACGTCGCTTTTTCAGACTTTATATATTCTCTATAATCTTCAAAATCATTACGTGCTATTGAATAATTTTCAATGCAATATTCTATCATTTGTATAATTTTTGGAATATTTTTATCCTTGTCTTCATATTTGTATTTATCAACAATTGGAACATCCTTAAAATAATTTGCTGCTCCTCTTTTGTCTGTCAGAACACAACATCCCAAAATTGCGGCTTCACGTGGGAATCTATCTTTTCCTGGATGGTTACCAAAATCAATATAAACCTTACTAGTTTCCAAGTATTCTTTTACTTGCTCATTTTTAAGTCCAATTAATGGTACCCATTTCCAATTTTTCCCTTTACTTTTTTCTATAATTTTTTGGGTAAATTCTAATCCTTTTTTAGGATTATATAAAACTATATTCTGCTTATCCTTTGACAGAGACTCATCACTATGGTTAACATACAAATCATTGATATAATCTGATAGGTAAACTATTTTATTATCTGAAATACCATACTTATTACGCAAAAACTCTTCCGCATAATATGATTGACACAAATTCTTATCAGCACTTTTTATTTGTTTAGTATAACTTTTTATTGTACCTTTTACGAAGGCTTTTACCGTATGCAATAACCCCTTAGTTTCTAAGTTGAATTCAATTGAACTGCCATTCAAATAATCGTCTACACTT
>SKEL01001800.1_pt1 | contig 17815 bp, 18 predicted proteins | sample 4826741 | NCBI WGS metagenome assembly SKEL01 (sample SAMN11008810, study PRJNA524170) | human gut metagenome | biome: Human fecal sample; material: Feces; isolation source: fecal sample from pouch patient p33 | host: Homo sapiens | place: Israel: Tel-Aviv | collected 2016-03-22
CACTAACTGTGCTCCCTCATAGACAATATTAAACCGCGCGAACCGAAACTCGCTGCTATCAGCTATTGAAATCAGGGCAGATAGCAGCTCAGACATCGGCTTCGCGCGGTTATGTTTTTTTCAGGAGCACAGGTAAGTGCTACACAAAAGTCCTACAAATTGTCTCGCGGAGTGCGGACATGCCCCGCCGGAGTGCTCCAAACTTGGAAAGACACGGATCATCGCAGCTGCAAATCACGGCTGGTTAGAAATGCCGTATTTTTTGTACCGAATGCTCCGGCTGTCTTTCTCTGGGAATCGCAGGACATATACTTTCTGCAATATTGCTTACCGCCAAAGGGGAACCGTGCCTGTCTCCGGTGGTGGCTTCTTCGTGGGGAGTTACCACATGGATTTGTAATATTTATTGCGGTATTTTTTGGGAGTCATACCGGTAAAGTTCTCGAACGTCTGGATAAAGTGGCTCTGCGAAGAAAAGGAAAGGTAATTGGCAATGTCTATGATGGACTTGTCAGAGTAGCGCAGGAGATGCGTTGCCTTTTCTATTTTTTTCTCGCGGATATAGTCACTGATGGAAATGCCGAGGTTCTGCTTGAATACCCGGGAGAGATAGCTCTCGGATAATCCGGTATATTCTGCCAGCATGGCGACGGTAATGCGTTCTTTGATATGACTGTAAATATAATCCACACACTGTACGACCGGCTTGGATAAGATGGAACTTTTTTTCTGAAGAACCATCTTGCCGGTAAAGTCTTTAGCCATTTCATGGTGAAGATCCGCAATCTGCCGGACGGTTGTGCAGGTGTCCATTTTCAGAATGTAAAAGTCGCTCAGACGATAGGCCTGTTCCGGCTCCAAACCGCCGTCAATGCAGTAGCGTGTAAGCATGGCGGCAGTGACTACAAAATGATATTTTATGTTGGTAAGCGCATTGCGCGAGAGCACACCGGTTCCCTCCAGATGGATAAATGCATCCTCTTTGCAGTTGGCGACAACAGTTTCCATATCCCCTGTTTTGACTGCCGTATAAAAGGAATATTCCACGGTTGGCGGCCGGTGAAGGGTCTCAAGTTCACTGCTTTTTAATTCGGTCTCGTACCATTCTTCTGAAAAGGCCATTGGCTGTTTCCTCCGTAAAATAAGAATATGGTTATTATGACATGAATCTGATATTTTTACAATTGATTTAGTATATTCCAGTCATAAAATTCAGTACAATTCTATCTGTAATCAAGAAGACGGCAGACATTATAGGGAAAGGGTCTGACGTTGAAAAACTAAAATACAGGGAGGAATTGAAGTATGAAACAGCGGGTTATCAGCTTAATGCTGACAGTGGCTATGGGGGCTACTTTACTTGCAGGATGTGGAAGCAGTGCCACAGACAGTGCCAATGCCGGAGCAGACAGCGGCAAGGAGAGTGCAGCGGCTGCAGGCACAGAGTCGGACGAGAAAGATTTCAGTGGTGAGGGAAAGGTAATTAACATCTATTCCTGGAACGATGAGTTCCGTACACGTCTTGAGGCAGTATATCCGGAGGTGGAATCTACTTCCTCAGACGGAACGGTAACAACGCTGAAGGATGGAACAGAGATTCACTGGGTGATCAATCCGAATCAGGATGGTGTTTATCAGCAGAAGCTGGATGAAGCGCTTATGAATCAGGCAGATGCTGCGGCAGATGACAAGGTAGATATCTTCCTGTCCGAGACGGATTATGTATTTAAATATACCGATAAGGATGCGGATGTTGCCATGCCTCTGACAGATCTTGGAATTGATCCTGAGACGGATCTGGCGGATCAGTATGATTTTACGAGAACTACGGCTTCTGATTCTGACGGTGTGCAGAGAGGATCTACCTGGCAGTGCTGTCCGGGACTTTTAGTATACCGCCGCGATATTGCAAAGGATGTATTTGGAACAGATGATCCTGAGGCAGTCGGCGAGAAGGTGAAGGACTGGGCAACCATCAAGGACACCGCGGCAGAGTTAAAGGCAAAAGGATATTATACCTTTGCATCCTATGCGGATACGTTCCGTCTGTACGGCAACAGTATTGATGAATCCTGGGTTCAGCCGGGAGATACCACCGTCAAAGTAGATCAGAAAATCATTAACTGGGTGAATGATTCTAAGGAATGGCTGGATGCCGGTTATCTGGACAGCAACATCAAGGGTCAGTGGAATGATGACTGGAATAAGTCCATGGGCTCCCAGTCCAAGGTTTTTGCATTTCTGCTTCCGGCATGGGGCATTGACTTTGTGCTGAATCCGAACTGGGATGGAGAGGTCGGCAACTGGGCAGTTACGAACCCGCCACAGGAATATAACTGGGGTGGTTCCTACATCCATGCGGCAACAGGAACAGATAATGTAAAATATGCGAAGGATATTATTCTTGCAATGACAAGTAATCAGGACAACCTGTTAAAGATTTCACAGGATTACTCTGATTTCACGAATACGAAGTCCGGAATGGCAGAGGCAGCAAAGGATGATGCAGACTTCTCGTCAGAATTCCTTGGCGGACAGAATCCGTTTGTCTACTTTGCACCGGTAGCTGAGAATATCAAGATTGCTCCGTTATCTGCATACGATCAGGGATGCGTGGAACTGATTCAGAATTCGTTCAGCGATTATCTGCAGGGAAATGTAGATTTTGATAAGGCAAAGGCAAACTTTGAGACAGCAATCAAAGAGCGTTATCCGGATATCACAGAAGTTCAGTGGCCGGAATAAGACCATGACTGCGGAGCAATTTTGCTCCGCAGAACTATTATGGCAGAGAGGGCAAAGGAATGAAAAAAAAGAAAAAAAGTATCAGCTATGGAAAATGGGGACAGATATTTATTCTTCCGTTTTTTATTATCTATTTTATTTTTTCGCTGATTCCGTTGGCAGATACCGTCAGATACAGTTTTTATGAATATTACCGTTCCGGAATTAAGGAGGTCGGACCTAATTTCGTTGGAATGGCAAATTATATCAGTCTGCTGAAATCCGATATGCTGGCATATGGAAAAAACACGCTGATTCTGTGGCTGATCGGTTTTATCCCGCAGATTGTGATCGCACTTGTTCTTGCGAGCTGGTTTACGGATGCCAGATTAAAGATACATCACAAACAATTTTTTAAGGTTGTCATTTATCTGCCCAATCTGATCATGGCATCTGCATTTGCACTTTTATTTTTTACACTGTTTTCCACGAGTGGACCGGTCAATTCCATTCTGATGTCTCTGGGATGGATCAATAGCCCGATTGATTTTATGGGATCTGTTTTTGGCACGCGTTCCTTGATTGGACTTATGAATTTCCTGATGTGGTTTGGCAATACGACGATTATGCTGATGGCAGCAATCATGGGAATCAGTGTGGAGGTATTTGAGGCCTGCGAGATCGATGGGTGCAACAGTCTGCAGAGATTTTTCTATATTACGCTTCCGATGATCCGGCCGATTCTTGCATATACACTGATTACCTCGATTATCGGCGGATTGCAGATGTTTGATGTGCCACAGATCTTAACGAACGGTCAGGGAAATCCGGACCGGACATCCATGACACTGATCATGTTCTTAAATAATCATTTAAAGAGCAAGAACTATGGTATGGCAGGAGCGTTATCTGTTTATCTGTTCATCATCAGTGCGATCTTATGTTTTATCGTGTATAAGATGACAAATGATAATGATCCGGACGGATCGAAGGCAGCGGCGAAAAAAGCTGCCAGAGAAGAAAGAAGAAGGAGGAGATAAAACATGAAATCAAAATCAGGAAACAGTTTGCGGAGTGTTCTGGCGCATATTGTGTTGATTGTACTGTCATTTATGTGTCTGTTCTTCTTCTATATTCTGATTATCAATGCAACCCGTTCTCATGCGGAGCTGCAAAAGGGGTTTTCGGCATTGCCGGGCACCCATCTGCTGGAAAATTTAAAGAATGTGGCAAATGACGGAAGCTTCCCGATGTTCCGCGGAATTATAAACAGTATCTGTATCTCGACTGCCTGTGCGGGTTTGTGTACTTACTTTTCCGCGTTGACGGCATATGGTCTGTATGCTTATGAATTTAAGACCAGAAAGATAGCATTTACCTTTATCATGGCAATTTTGGTCATGCCGACTCAGGTAACGGCAATGGGATTTTTGCGGCTGATCACGAAAATGGGGTTGTATGATACCTGGTATCCGCTCATTATTCCAAGCATCGCGTCGCCTGCGGTATTCTATTTTATGTACAGCTACCTGCAGTCATCACTGCCCCTGTCCTTAGTGGAGGCGGCAAGAATCGACGGCTCAGGCGAATTCAGGACGTTTAACTGTATTGTGCTGCCGATTATGAAGCCGGCGCTCGCGGTACAGGCGATTTTCACTTTTGTCGGTTCCTGGAATAACTACTTTGTTCCGGCACTGATTCTTCAGACCAAGAGCAAAATGACAGTGCCGATCTTAATTGCGACATTGCGTGGAGCAGACTATATGAACTTTGACATGGGAAAAGTTTACATGATGATTACGGTGGCGATTGTGCCGATCATTGTGGTATATCTTTTATTATCAAAATATATTATCGCCGGTGTGACACTTGGTGGAGTGAAAGAGTAAACACGATCTGGACAGAGAATCATATGGAAGAAAATTCTGTATGGTTCTTTCTGTCATTTTGAAGGGAAAAGCAGAGAATATGGAAAAAAGAGAATGGAGATATAGTGGAACCATAGAGGAAAGAACGTCCATCCGGGAGCAGGTGCATGATGTTCTGGCAAGAAAAGTGGCAGAAGAGGCAATGGTTTTATTAAAAAATGAATCGCTTCTGCCGCTGCCTTTGGATGTTCCTATGGCGCTGTTTGGAAGCGGGGCAAAAAAGACGGTAAAAGGTGGAATCGGCTCCGGGGATGTCAACAACCGGAAGACAATTTCTGTCTATCAGGGACTGCTGGAAGCGGGCGCAATGATCACAAGTGAAGCGTGGCTGTGCGACTATGAAAAGCGGTATGAGCAGGCGAGAGAGGAATGGAAAAAACTGGTTCTCGAAGAAACAAAACGGGTTGAGAATCCGTTTGACGCATATTCCAATCATCCGTTCTGTTTCCCGGAGGGAAGAGCGGTTACAGAACAGGACATTGCCGGGGCAGGGGTGGCAGTTTATGTGCTGAGCCGCATTTCAGGTGAGGGAAGTGACCGCAGAAAAGAGCGTGGCGACTATGAATTAAGCCGCAGGGAACAGGAAGACCTGTTATTTTTGAATGAGAAAAAGATTCCGGTAGTGCTCCTGCTGAACACCGGTGGTCCGGTAGAACTGACAGATATTTTAGAGCAGGCAAAAAATATACGGGCTGTGTTAAATATTTCCCAGCCGGGACAGGCAGGTGGTTATGCGGTGGCGGACATCCTGTTTGGAAAGGCGGTTCCAAGCGGAAAACTTACGGCAACATGGGCGAGACATTACGGGGATTATCCGTCAGCGGATACTTATGGATACAGGAACGGAGATCTGGAAAAGGAAGAATACCGGGAGGAAATTTTCGTTGGATACCGTCATTTTGACCGGGAAAATCTGCCGGTATTATTTCCGTTCGGGTACGGACTTTCCTACACATCATTCCAAATCCGCCAGCGGTCTGTACGCGAGGAAACGAATTCCCTGGAACTTGCAGTGGCTGTGCAGAATACGGGTGGAACCTATGCCGGGAAGGAGACAGTGCAGGTCTATGCGACATTCCCGCAGACCGGAATGGAAAAAGAAAAAAAGCGGCTGGTGGGATTCGCCAAAACAAAATGTCTGCTGCCGGGGGAAATACAGCAGCTGGAGATTAAAATACCAAAAAACATGCTTGCAAGTTTTTCGGAAGAACAGAGTGCCTGGTATCTGGAATCCGGAACGTATGGCATATGGATCGGTGCCGATTCACAAAAGTTAGAACAGGCATGGAAATTTGATGTGTACGAACGGACGATCACAGAGCACACATGCCGGCTGGAGGCAGCAGAGAGTGATGCAGGAAAGCTTTCTGCCGCTGAAGCGCAAAAAGTGCATCTGACCGGAAAAATACCGGCAGAGGAACTGATTCCGCTCTTATATGGCCATGTGGAACAAAACAGCAGTACACTCGGCGCGGCGGGAATCCGTGTCCCGGGATCGGCGGGAGAGACAACACATGCGCTGGAACAGCCCTATGGAATAAGGTCGTTAATCATGGCGGACGGACCGGCAGGAATCCGGCTGCATCAGTCGTATGAGGTAGACGCAGATTTGGGGAAAGTCTATGGAAAAAGTGTACTGGGAGCACTGGAAAATGGCTATCTGGAGCCGATGCAAAAGCATGAGAATGCCAGGACCTACTATCAGTTCTGTACGGCGTTTCCGGTCGGAACGGCAATGGCGCAGACCTGGAATGAGGAACTGCTGCAGTCTTTCGGAAGAGCGGTATCACATGAAATGAAAGAATTCCATATTGATCTGTGGCTGGCACCGGGAATGAATATCCAGAGAAATTCGCTGTGCGGGCGGAATTTTGAATACTATTCGGAAGATCCATTTCTCTCAGGCAAGATGGCTGCTGCGGTTGTCCGAGGTGTACAGGAGGAGGGAACCTGTGGAGCTGTGATCAAGCATTTTGCATGCAACAATCAGGAAGACAACCGTATGGGGGTCGATGTGCATATTTCAGAGAGAGCCCTAAGGGAGATCTATCTTAGGGGATTTGAGATTGCGGTCAAAGAAAGCGCACCGGTTGCAATCATGACATCCTACAACCGGGTCAATGGAGTTCACGCGGCAAACAGCAGAGCGCTATGCACTGTAATTGCCAGAGAAGAGTGGGGATTTGACGGTGTACTCATGTCGGACTGGAGTACAACAGCGCCGGAAGACGGCAGTATTCCATGGAAGTGTATCGAAGCCGGAAATGATCTGATTATGCCGGGAAGTGAGAAAGATGATGCGGATATCCGGCAGGCGTATGCAGACGGAAGGCTGTCGGAAAAGGAAATCCGTCTCTGTGCGGGAAGAATTATTTCACTGATAAATAAATTAGACAAAAAGACAAAAAAGTGACATTGGAAAGACAAGAAACAGGTAGTCTCCATGACTGTCTCCTGTTATACTCTGCTCATAAGGTACACTTATGGAAAGGAGCACAAACAGGGGGGAATCATGGAGATTTATTCAATTAAAGACGAAAAGTTCCGCAGGTATGGGAAAGTCTGGAGCGGCTTTGACTGCACGAGACTGATCCGCGAGATGGAACACACGCCGCTGCCGGAGGATGTCATTTATGTGCCATCCATGGAGGAACTGGAGGTGCTGCCGGAGGCGGGAGAGTTTGCCAGACGGATCTACGGCGGACTTCCGATTCAGATCGGTTATTGTAACGGCAGCAATCACAGATTAAATGCGTTGGAGTATCACCGCAATTCGGAGATCAATATTGCGGTGACCAATATGGTGCTGCTGTTAGGATGGCTGCCGGATGTGACCGATGCGTTTACTTATGACACATCCAGGGTGGAAGCATTTTTTGTCCCGGCGGGAACGGTTGTTGAGATGTATGGAACGACACTTCACTATGCGCCGTGCAATGACGGGGAGGAAGGATTTAAATGTATTGTGATTCTTCCGAAAGGAACGAATACGGAGATTGATTTTGCCTTGCCCAAAAGCGGAGAGGATGCGCTTATGACTGCGAAGAACAAGTGGCTGATCGCACATGAGGAAGCAGGAATCCGTGGTGCTTTTAACGGACTTTTGGGGGTCAATATTGAGGTGTAAGAAAGATACAGGAAAAACGGAACAGGAAGGTTTCTATTTTTGAAACGGAAAGGAGATTTTTATGAACAAAGAAAATATGCCGGAGATTAAGATCGGAGTTGTGGCAGTCAGCAGAGACTGCTTCCCGGAGAGCCTGTCGGTGAACCGGAGAAAGGCGTTAATGGACGCTTACACGAAAAAGTACGGAAAGGATCACATCTATGAATGTCCGATCTGTATCGTGGAGAGTGAAATACATATGGTGCAGGCACTGGAGGATGTGAAGGCGGCCGGGTGTGATGCACTTGTCGTATACCTCGGCAATTTTGGACCGGAGATCGCCGAGACACTGCTGGCAAAGCATTTTGACGGACCGAAAATGTTTATCGCTGCGGCGGAAGAATCCGGGGACAGTCTGCTGGATGGCAGAGGGGATGCTTACTGTGGAATGTTAAATGCCAGCTATAACTTAAAGCTTCGCAATATCAGGGCATACATTCCGGAGTATCCGGTTGGAACGGCAGAGGAATGTGCGGACATGATTCATGAATTTGAGCCGATCGCCCGCGCGGTAGTTGCGCTTTCCAATTTAAAGATCATAAGCTTCGGACCAAGACCGTTAAATTTCCTTGCCTGCAACGCACCGATAAAGCAGCTTTACAATCTGGGTGTGGAGATTGAGGAAAATTCAGAGCTTGATTTATTCGAGGCGTTCCACAAGCATGACAACGACGAGAGAATCCCGGCGGTTGTGGCAGAGATGGAGGCGGAGCTTGGAGCCGGGAATAAAAAGCCGGAAGTGCTTGCAAAGCTGGCGCAGTATGAACTGACCTTAAAAGACTGGGTGCGCGATCACAAGGGCTACCGCAAGTATGTGGCGATTGCGGGCAAGTGCTGGCCGGCATTCCAGACACAGTTCGGTTTTGTCCCGTGTTACGTCAACAGCCGTCTGACCGGACAGGGAATTCCGGTGTCCTGCGAGGTGGATATTTACGGCTGTTTAAGCGAGTTCATCGGCACCGTGGTGAGCGAAGATGCCGTGACACTGCTTGACATCAATAACTCGGTGCCGGCAGATATGTATGAGGAAGAGATCGAGGGAAAATATCCATATACGTTAAAGGACACCTTTATGGGATTCCACTGTGGAAATACCACTTCCGGAAAGCTTGCGTTCTGTGAGATGCGCAATCAGAAGATCATGGCGAGAAGCCTTCCGGTCGAGGTGACAAACGGAACCCTTGAGGGGGACATCATGCCGGGGGACATTACGTTTTTCCGTCTGCAGAGCACCGCAGACTGCGAGCTCCGCGCTTATATCGCACATGGGGAGGTGCTTCCGGTGGCGACAAGATCTTTTGGATCGATCGGTGTTTTCGCCATCCCTGAGATGGGAAGATTTTACCGCCATGTGCTGATTGAGAAGAATTTCCCGCACCACGGCGCGGTGGCATTCGGACATTACGGCAAGGCGCTGTACGAAGTATTTAAGTATATCGGTGTGCCGGTGGAGGAGATCGGTTATAACCAGCCGGCAGGCGTGCGCTATCCGACGGAAAATCCGTTTGCATAGAAAAGTCTTGCAATGCATAGCGAAGTCTTGCAATGATAAGAAAAGGGGAGAGTATGTTATATATAGGAATTGATCTTGGCACATCAGCAGTAAAATTGCTGCTGATGGATGTCGATGGTAAAATAAAAAAAATTGCATCGCGCACCTACGATCTTTCATTTCCACATCCGGGCTGGTCGGAACAGAATCCGGCAGACTGGTATGAACAGTCGCTCGACGGCTTAAAAGAACTTCTGGCGGAATGTGATAAAAGCCGGGTGGCGGGGATCAGCTTCGGGGGGCAGATGCATGGTCTGGTAACATTGGATGAGCGGGATGAAGTGATTCGTCCGGCGATCCTCTGGAACGACGGGCGCACGGCAGAAGAGACCGATTACTTAAATCAGGTGATCGGAAAGGAAACACTGTCGGGATATACCGCGAATATTGCCTTCGCCGGATTTACGGCGCCAAAGATTCTCTGGATGCAAAAGCATGAGCCAGATCTGTGGAAACGGGTGAAAAAGATCATGCTGCCGAAAGATTATCTCGCATACCGCCTGTCCGGAACGTTCTGCACCGATTATTCGGACGCCTCCGGTATGCTGCTCCTTGATGTGGAACACCGGGCATGGTCGGAGCAGATGCTTGAGATCTGCCATGTGGAAAGAGAGCAGCTTCCGAAGCTTTATGAGAGCTATGAGGTGGTGGGAACCTTAAAGCCAGAGATCGCGGAAGAACTGGGACTTTCTCCCGAGGTAAAGATCATTGCGGGAGCGGGCGATAATGCGGCGGCAGCCGTCGGCACCGGGACGGTCGGTGAGGGGAGATGCAACCTGTCGCTTGGAACGAGCGGCACGCTCTTTATCTCCAGTGAAAAGTTTGGTGTGGACGCACACAATGCCCTGCATTCCTTTGATCACGCGGATGGCGGTTATCATCTGATGGGGTGTATGCTCTCGGCGGCATCCTGCAACAAGTGGTGGATGGATGAGATTTTAAAGACGACGGAGTATGCGCGGGAGCAGGAAAAGATTAAAAATCTGGGAGAAAACCGGGTATTTTTCCTGCCTTATCTGATGGGGGAGCGCTCTCCGCACAACGACCCGGATGCGAGAGCCATGTTCCTTGGAATGTCGATGGACACCACACGGGAAGATATGACGCAGGCGGTGTTAGAAGGCGTAGCGTTCGGCCTCAGGGATTCCCTCGAGGTGGCGCGCAGTCTGGGCATCCGGATCGAACGCTCCAAGATCTGCGGCGGCGGTGCAAAGAGCCCGCTGTGGAAGAAGATCCTTGCGGCTGTTTTAAACCTTAAGCTTGATCTCATAGAGAGCGAGGAGGGACCGGGATATGGCGGAGCGATCCTTGCGGCAGTGGGCTGCGGGGAATATGAGAGTGTGCAGGCGGCATGTGAGAAGCTGGTGCATGTTGTTGACACCGTTGAGCCGGATCCGGTGCTGGTGGAGAAGTATGAGGCGCGCTATCAGGAATTCCGGAAGCTGTATCCGGCTGTGAAAGCACTTTTCCCGTTTACGTGAAATAGAATTCTGCAAAAATGCGGCTGTCGCATTAGAGGAATCGTTGGCTTTCAGCGATAAGTGATATTATGAGAAGTATGCCACTACGATTTCGGTTGGAATACCTACGGAACATTCTGTTCAAAAAATGCGGTATTTCTAACCAGCCGGTGACTGCATCTGCGATGATCCGTGTCTTTCCAAGTTTGGAGCAATCCTAGGGTGCATGTCCGCACCCCAGAGACAATTTGTAGGACTTTTGTGCAGCACTTACCTGTGCTCCCGTAATATAACATAACCGCGCGAAGCAGATGTTTGAGCTGCTATCTGCCCTAATTTCAATAGCTGATAGCAGCGAGTTTTGTTCGCGCGGTTTAATAATGTCTATGAGGGAGCACAGTTAGTGCTGCCAGAAAGTCCGCCCATTGTCTCGGGTGTGTCGGACATGCACCCGTCGGATTGTCCAAACGTGGAAGAAACACGGAATCAGATGCAGTCATCCGGCTGGAAGAAATACACCCATTTTTTTCAACGAATGTTCCATCTGCAGTTCCAGCCGAAATCTGTATCATGTGCTTCCTGTAATATCACTTATCGATGAAAGGGATAACATCTGCTACATGCGACAGCCTTATTTTTGCGGATATTTCACGTAAAGTGAAAAGGCTTTACTTGCACTGGGCGAAGAAGGCGCTTATAATGTGTTCTGATAAGAGAACGGCGCAGGGAGGAAGAGAAGATGATCATAAGACATGCGGCAATGGAGGACCTAAAGGCGGTTACAGAGTTGGAAGCAAAGTGTTTTCCTGCGGCGGAAGCGGCGGGGAGAGCGGCATTTTTCGATCGGCTGGCAAGTTTTCCTGATCATTTCTGGCTGCTCTACGAGGATGAAAAACTGGTATCCATGATTAACGGCATGGCAACCGACGAGGAGCATCTGACCGACGCGATGTATGAACATGCCGATATGCACAGCAAGGATGGTGCGTGGCAGATGATCTTTGGTGTGGCGACGGACCCCGCAGAGCAGGGAAAGGGATATGCGGCAGCGCTGATGCGCAGGGTAATTGCGGATACAAAGTCACAGGGGAAAAAGGGACTGGTGCTGACCTGTAAGGAGAGACTGCTTTCGTTTTACAGGCAGTTCGGCTACCGGAATGAGGGCGTGTCCGGATCGGAACACGGAGGCGCTGTGTGGTATGAAATGCGTCTGACTTTTTAGAATAAGGAGAAAAACATGGAAGAATATCTGATCAAAAATACAACAAGAGAACAGCGGGAGCAGATCGTAAAAGATTCCCTGGGATACAGTGAGTTAGGATGCGATGATGCCATGGACGGGTATGATATGTATCTGCCTTATATTGAGGGAATCAAGGAACTTCGTGAGATCACGATGGAATATCAGGCGCAGTATGTGCGTGATATGGAGCGCGAGGAGCGCGGGCGCTGCAATCTGTACTAGAAACGGTGCCATTTTTCCTTCAAGAAACATCAAAATATAACCTTGAAATTATCATAAGAACCCGTGAGAACATATCTGAATTGCGGAGATGTTCTCACGGGTTCTTTTTTTCAAAATCTTTAAAAATGTAAAAAAAGAAAAAACTTATACACTAAGTGTATATGATCAGCAGAAACATATACACTAAATAAGCGGAGAAAGAAGCGACAGGAAGAAAAGAAGCGGATTATTGGAAAAAACAGACAAAAAGAGAGTTGAAAAAGAAAGCATTTTGTATGAAAATGAGTATAGATGAAGGATACAAAATTTATACACTATGTGAAATTGACAGTCAGAAAGAAAAAACATATAGTAAGCGTATCGAAGAGATCAGCGATTTCTTATGAGGAACCATATGAAGGGAAACAGAGAGCAGATATACGAATTTGTAAAACTCCACAGCTCCGTGAATGCCAATCACGGGATCTCTACTAATGAGATCGCAGAGGCACTCGGAATGCAGCGCACCAACGTCAGCACTGCACTGGGCGAACTCCTCCGGGAAGGCAGGGTAAAAAAGAGCAGCAGCCGGCCGGTCTTATATTCGCTGACGGAAGCGTTTGCGGATGAGGAGGGAGCGTTCCGGGAACTGGTGGGATATGACGGCAGTTTAAAATACGCCGTTCAGCTTGCCAGGGCGGCACTTTTGTATCCGCACCGCGGACTGAATGTCCTTCTGATCGGAAGAGAGGGAAGCGGCAGAAAATACATGGCGGAAGTGATGCACAAAGCTGCCGTACAGCAGGGACTGGTTGCGGAACAGGCGCCGTTTGTAATGTGTGACTGCATGGATTTCGGAGCGGACGATGCGGCAACGATCGCAGAACTGTTCGGAGACGGCGTGCAGGGAGGAATGCTCGCGGAGGCAGCCACGGGAATCCTGTTTTTACATAAGGTACAGTTCCTGTCGGTGAACGTCAGACGCAAGCTGCTCCGCTGTTTTGTGGAGGCGGAGGATGCGCGGGAACTGCCGATGATTTTTCTCTCCTGCGACGACAAGGCGCTGGATGTGATTTCCCTGCTGGAAGACCACGTGCTGGCGGAGATAAGGCTCCCGTCCCTTACGGAGCGTCCGCTTCCAGAGCGGCGGAAGCTGCTGGAACATTTTCTGGTGGCGGAGGCATGCAGAACGAAGCGCACGATCACGCTGGAGTCCGAGGTGCTCACCTGCCTGATGCTGTTCCCTTGTGAAAAGGAGATACTGACCTTAAAGACACAGATCCGGAAAGCCTGCATGAATGCTTATCTGCGGGACTACATGGATCACGGGGGAGAACTTCACCTCTACATCAGCGACTTTGATCCGTCTGTGCGCAAGGGATTCTTAAACTACCGCGCGGACAAGGAGGCGGTGGATGCGCTGGTAAAACCGCAGATGCGCTATTTCTATCAGGAAGGGGGCGTGACGGTACTTGCACCGGAAATGCCGCCTGCCGAGGAGACGCAGGTCAGCGAGCCACAGATCCGGACGGACGAACCGTCGCCGGTACTTTTATTTGTCTTTTACGGACAGGGAGTCGCGCGGGCACTCTCAGATACCATCGAGGAGCAGCTTCACCGCGGAAACGTGTATGCCGTTGACATTCCTTACGAACAGAAGGATGAACAGACCTACGAGTTGCTGCGGCAAAAACTGCTCGCGATCGATAGAGGGGCGGGAGTCCTTGCCGTGTATGACCAGAAGGTATTGCAGCAGATGTTGTATACAATTTCCTGCGAGACAGGAACACAGCTCCGCGCGGTAGCGCTTCCGGTCACAAGATTCGGAATGGAGTGGTCGAAGGGGGCGGCAATCGCCGATGGGGTGGACCGGGTTTACCGGATGGCGGCAGAGTCGCTCGGGGCGCTGTGGCATTCCCCAAAAAAAGTAATCGTTACGCTCTGCACCACAAGTGAGGGTGTTGCGCTGCAGATGAAGCAGTATCTCATCCAGCATAAAGCCTGCACGGACGCGGAGGTGATTGCCTTATCCTTATCGGACCGGAACCTGCTGCGGGAAAAACTGCTGGAACTTATGCAGGGAGCAGTGATCCTGTGTATTATCGGAACGTATGATCCGGACATTCTGGCGATTCCGTTTCTGTCAGCGGCGGATGTGCTGGCGGTGCCGGTGGAGCGTCTGCCGGAGCTTTTGCGCACACAGCGCATGGAAAAGGCGGAGGTTGATTTTGATGAAATGTTCCGCTGTCTGGGCGATCATCTGGAATATGTGGACATCGGCCGCTTAAAGGAGGCGCTCATGGAACTGGCGGAGCAGATTGAGGGAAAATATCCGATGTCGTTAGATACCAAGACAGGGCTTGTGATGCACATTGCCTGCGCAGTCAACCGGATTGCGGGAAGGGGCGTTTCCATAGAGAATCCGCACCGCGAGGAAATTGTGCAGAAGTATCACGGGGTATACCGGGATCTGCGAAAATATGTAGCGCCGGTCGAGCGGAAATTCCACATGATTTTTTCCGATGACGAGATGGCGAACATCATTTCCATATTGATGCAGATTCAGGAATAAGACAGAGGCGGTCACGGAGGTGGGCAGAATGGATGAAATCGATGAGACAGAACGGCAAAGAGAGGCGGCGATGGAGATCATTGCGAAGGCAGGTGCGGCGAGAAGCTGCGCGTTTGCAGCGATTCACAGAGCAAAGGCATTTGATTTTGGCGGAGCCGCGGAGCAGTTGGATGAGGCGGAACGCTATGCCACGGAGGCACATAAGGTGCACACGGAGCTTCTGGTGAGAGAGGCGGGCGGACAGCAGACAGACGGAGGATTGCTGGTGGCGCACGCGCAGGACCATTTTATGATGGCGACGCTGGCGCAGGAGCTTGCGGAGGAGATCGTGGATGTCTACCGTGCGCTTGGGGAGACAAAAGGAGGCAGTCAATGAAGATATTACTTGTCTGCAGCGCGGGAATGTCGACCGACATTCTGCGCGGGGAACTGATAAAGTATGCAAAAAAGGAGCAGCTTCCACTGGAAGTGAAGGCTGTCGGGGTACATGCCTACAGGGAATACTGCACGGGGTATGATGTGATCCTTCTGGGACCGCAGATCGCATACCGCAGGGAAAAGATTGCGGCGGAGTGCGGAAATCTGCCGGTGCTTGCCATTGCGCCGGGGGACTATGCCGCGGGAAATGCCGCACACATACTGGAACAGGTAGAGACCACACTGCGTGGATTAGATGAATAAGCGAAGAATGAAAGGAGAACGCATATGATTTGCATCGAGGGAAAAACCGCTTTTAGCGGAATCGCAATCGGCCCGATTCGGGAGTTTGCCAAGAAGAGCAGCGCGGTGAGAAGATCACATGTTGATGATACCGCAGCTGAGTGCACGCGTTTTGAGGAGGCGAAAAAAGTCGCCATGGAGGAGCTGGGAGCACTCTACGACAAAGCGGTAAAGGAAGTCGGAGAGGACAATGCGGCGATCTTCGAGGTACATCAGATGATGCTGGACGATGAGGATTACTGCGATTCCATCCGCAACATTATCACGACACAGGAGGTCAATGCAGAGTTTGCCGTTGCCACGACAGGGGACAACTTCGCGGCGATGTTCGCCGGCATGGATGATGAGTACATGAAGGCGCGTTCGGCGGACGTCAAGGATATTTCCGAGCGTCTGATCGCCGTTTTGCATCACGGCAGCGGCGCGCAGTCCATGGAGATGGAGCAGGCGATCATTCTGGCGGATGATCTGGCACCGAGCGAGACGATCCAGCTTGACCGTTCCAAGGTGCTGGCATTTGTGACGAGAGAGGGATCGACGAATTCCCACACCGCAATCCTTGCCCGCACGATGAACATTCCTGCACTGGTATGTACGCCGGTAGCGGACGGCATGGACGGCAAAATGGCGATTGTGGACGGCATGGCAGGCAAAATCATCATTGAGCCGGAGGAGAGCGTTCTGGCGGAGTATCAGAAGAAGAAAGAAGACGAGAGCAAACGCAAAGAACTGTTATCGGCATTGAAGGGCAAGCCGACCGCAACAAAATCCGGCAAATCCATTAAGCTGTACGCGAATATCGGCGGCATCGGCGACGTTGGCGCGGCGTTAATGAATGATGCGGAGGGAATCGGACTGTTCCGCAGTGAGTTCTTATACCTGCAGAATGACCATTATCCGACGGAGGAGGAACAGTTTTCCGCATACAAGAGCGTAGCGGAGATGATGGGCGGCAGAAAAGTTATCATCCGTACGTTGGATATCGGTGCGGATAAGAAGATTGACTACTTTCATCTGGACAAAGAGGATAACCCGGCGCTCGGCTACCGCGCAGTGCGCATCTGCCTGGACCGCCCGGAGATTTTTAAGACACAGCTTCGTGCGCTGTACCGTGCGAGTGCGTTCGGCAACATTGCCATTATGGTGCCGATGATTATTTCCGTCTGGGAGGTACAGAAGGTCAAGGAGATCATGGCGGAGATCCGTGCAGAACTTGATGCACAGAAGATTCCGTATGGCAAGGTGGAATTCGGTATTATGATCGAGACACCGGCGGCGGTCATCATTGCCGATGAACTGGCAAAGGAAGTGGATTTTTTCAGTATCGGAACCAACGATCTGACACAGTATACACTGGCAATCGACAGACAGAATGCAAAGCTTGATATGTTCTATGATTCCCACCATCCGGCAGTGCTTAAGATGATTCAGATGGTCATCGACAGTGCGCATAAGGAGGGTATCTGGGCAGGAATCTGCGGGGAACTCGGCGCAGATACAACATTGACGGAACAGTTCGTTGCGATGGGAATCGACGAATTGTCCGTATCACCTGCGATGGTACTTCCGGTGCGTGAGCGCGTTGTCGGAATGGAGTAAATAAAAGCCACATAATTAAAAAAAGAAAGGAAATGGAAAACATGAAAACATTCGATTACACCGTAAAAGACGAACTTGGAATTCACGCAAGACCGGCAGGTCTTCTGGTAAAGGAGGCAAAGAACTTCACCAGCAAGATCACCATTAAGAAGGGTGAGAAGGAAGTGGACGCTACCAGAGTGATGGCAGTGATGGCGCTTGGCGTAAAGCAGGGTGAGACAGTGACCGTCAACGTGGACGGCGCGGATGAGGATGCGGCTGTTGCAGCGATGAAGGCATTCTTCGAGAAAGAACTGTAAAGACCGAAAAAGAGTAACTCCGGCGGATTCGTAAGTCTGCCGGAGTTTTTTATGGGACTGCCGCAATAAGCATAGACCCCTTTTGGGTGATAAGTAATATTATTAGAAAACCACACCGTAGGATTTCAGATGAAAATGCAGATGGAAATTCGGTTCAAAAAATGTGGCATTTCTAACCAGCCGGGTGTTTGCATCTTTGATGATCCGTGTCTTTCCAAGTTTGGAACACTCCGCGGGTCATGTCCGCATCCCGGAAGACAATTTGTAGGACTTTTGTGTGTGTCCCTTATTGGCACCTCTGAATAAAACATAACCGCGCGAAGCCGCTGTCTGAGTCGGCATCTGCCCTAT
>SKEL01001811.1_pt1 | contig 17690 bp, 14 predicted proteins | sample 4826741 | NCBI WGS metagenome assembly SKEL01 (sample SAMN11008810, study PRJNA524170) | human gut metagenome | biome: Human fecal sample; material: Feces; isolation source: fecal sample from pouch patient p33 | host: Homo sapiens | place: Israel: Tel-Aviv | collected 2016-03-22
TTCGAGTCCACTTGTGCCCATACATGGAATGGAGAATTACTCAAGAGGCTGAAGAGGACGGTTTGCTAAATCGTTAGGTCGGGTAACTGGCGCAAGGGTTCGAATCCCTTATTCTCCGTGCTATTTTCAAACGAGTTATCTTTTGATATCTCGTTTATTTTTATATTCTAAGTTAGTTGGTGCGCAATCTTGAAAAAATTAAGAATCTCTCGTTTCGTTTTCTTCGCTGTTGTGATTTTGTTACTTTTATCATTTTCATTATCGCTACTTTTCAGAAATTTAGGCGTTATTTCGGTAGTTTCATCGCCGATTAGAAGTGTTGTTGCTAGAGTTGATTCTGTCGTTTCTGCTCCGTTTAGGTCTTTAGGATCTTTAAATGAAGATATACATGATTTATTTAGCACGTATTCTGAAAATAAAAAATTGAAGAAGAAAGTTGCTGAACTTGAGAATCAAAGTGAGGAAATTGCATCATTAAAAACTGAGAATGAGCAGTTAAATAATACTATTAATGCTTCTTCCTCAATTGCGACTCAATTTTCTGCAACAGGAAAGGTTATAGTTAGAAGCCCTGTTTCTTGGTATGAGTCTTTGACTGTTAAGATTGGGAAAGATAAAAATGTTGCTAAAAAGATGTTAGCACTTTCTAATGGGGGGCTTATAGGTGTTGTTGATGATGTTGATTCTTCGACATCAAATATTGCACTTTTGGCTAATGGTTCTGATTTTAGTATTCCTGTTAAGATTTCTACTGCTTCAGGTGATCTTTATGGAATTTTAGAGTCATTTGATTCAGAAAAGAAATGTTTCGTAGTTTCTAACCTTAATTCTTCTACAGATGTTGTTGAGGGTGATAGTGTTGTGACGAGTGGCCTAGATGGTGATACTGTAGCTAATGTTTCAGTTGGTTCAGTTTCTAGTGTCAAGAATAGTTCTGAAAATTTAGAGCGTGTTGTTTATGTTAAACCGACAGCAGATTTCTCTGATATTTCATATGTAACAGTAGTTGGTGATTAATATGGCGTTTTTAAAAAACAGATATTTTTTACTTTTTACCCTTTTTCTATTGATGTTAATTGATGGTCAGTTTTCTTATTTAATGAGCTCTGTTTTTACGTACCATGTGACGATTAGCAGTCATTTGCTTTTGTTGGCTATTATATATTTCTACCATAATCAGACTAAGTATTTTACTATATTTAGCTCTTTGATTCTTGGTGGGTTATATGATATTTACTATTTGAATAGAATCGGGATTGTTGTTCTTTTATTACCTTTTTTAGTAATTTTTACTAATAGTATTACTAAGACTATTTTCTCTAGTAATTTTCAAACATTAACGTTCTTTATTATTGTTTTGTTTATGTTTGAAATTGTTGGGGATGTTTGTGCCGTATTATTGGGAATGACAACGTTAACAATAGCTAATTTTATTGCTTATGGTTTTGCGCCAACTCTGATTTTCAATATTTTGTTGTATTTGATATTTCAAAAATTGTTTAAAAAAGTATATTTTAATGCTTAGATTACCATAACAAAACATAAATGTAACAATCACGTAATATTACTTGCGTGATTTTTTGGTAAAATAATAATGTCTTATCAAAAAGGAGTAGTTTAATTAATATGAAAAAAAGAATTTTATCAGCTGTTCTTGTCAGTGGTGTAACACTCGGGACAGCAGCCGTAACTGTAAATGCGGATGATTTTGATACACAAATTGCTGCACAGGATGCTGTAATCAGCAACCTAACTTCTGAACAAGCTGCAGCACAAAGCCAAGTTGATGCAATCCAAACTCAAGTGTCTTCTCTTCAATCACAACAAGCTGAATTGGAAGCACAAAATGCTCAACTTGAAGCTGAATCTCAAAAATTGAGCGAAGAAATTCAAGTTCTTTCAAGCAAAATTGTTGCTCGTAACGAAACTTTGAAAAACCAAGCTCGTAATGCTCAAAAGAATGTTTCAGCTACTAGCTACATTAACACAATCTTGAACTCTAAATCAGTTTCTGATGCGATTAACCGTGTTCAAGCTATTCGTGAAGTAGTTGCTGCAAACAAAAAAATGCTTGATGAACAAGAAGCAGATAAAGCTGCTATTGAACAAAAACAAGCAGAAAACCAAGAAGCTATCAATACTGTAGCTGCTAACAAAGCAACTATCGAACAAAATCAAGCTGCTTTGGCAACACAACAAGCTGAATTGGAAGCTGCACAATTGAACCTTTCAGCTCAATTGGCAACTGCTGAAGATGAACGTGCTGACCTTGTAGCTCAAAAAGAAGCTGCTGAACAAGCTGCTGCTGAAGCTGCTGCAGCACAAGCCGCTGCTGAAGCACAAGCTGCTGCCGAAGCACAAGCACAAGCAGAATCTGTAGCACAAGCACAAGCTGCTGTTCAAAACAATACAGCTACAACTGATACAACTACAGATACTTCAGCTCAAGATTCAACAGCTGCACAACCAGCTGCTACAACACCAGCACAAAATACTTCAACAGCTGCACAACCAGCTGCTACAACACCAGCACAAAATACTTCAACAGCTGCACAACCAGCTGCTGCTACACCAGCACAAAATACTTCAACAGCTGCACAACCAGCCGCTGCTACACCAGCACAAAGTACAACATCTACATCAACAGCTGCTAAACCAAGTTCAGTAACACCATCAGCTAATACAGCAGGTAACACTTACCCAGTAGGTCAATGTACTTGGGGTGTTAAATCACTTGCTTCATGGGTTGGTAACTATTGGGGTAATGCAAACCAATGGATTGCTAGCGCACAAGCTGCAGGTCACTCAGTAGGTACTACACCACAAGCTGGTGCTGTCGCTGTATGGCCATACGATGGTGGTGGATACGGACACGTTGCTTACGTAACAGCTGTTCAAAGTTCAACTAACATCCAAGTTATGGAAGCAAACTACGCTGGTAACTCTTCAATCGGTAACTACCGTGGATGGTTTAACCCAACTTCATCAGGTGGCGGTACTGTCTACTACATTTACCAATAATAAATCTGTGAGAGGGATTAGCCCCTCTCTTTTTTTATTTCCCTGTATTTAAGCGGATTTAACGCATTTGTCATTGAAAAAAAGCCGAAAAAACGTTAAAATGGTAAAGGATAAAAACTTTGGAGGAAATCATGTCTTATTCTGATTTAAAATTGTTTGCCTTATCGTCAAACAAAGAATTAGCAGAAAAAGTAGCTTCGGCTATGGGAATTCAGCTCGGAAAATCATCTGTACGTCAATTTTCTGATGGTGAAATCCAAGTCAATATTGAAGAATCAATTCGCGGCGACCATGTCTTTATTTTGCAATCAACTAGCTCACCAGTTAATAACAATTTGATGGAAATCTTAATCATGGTTGATGCTCTTAAACGTGCTAGTGCTGAAAAAATTAGCGTAGTTATTCCTTATTATGGATACGCACGTCAAGACCGTAAAGCTCGTTCACGCGAACCGATTACATCTAAATTAGTAGCAAATATGCTTGAAGTAGCAGGTGTTGACCGTCTTTTGACTGTTGATTTGCACGCTGCTCAAATTCAAGGCTTCTTTGATATTCCAGTTGATCATTTGATGGGTGCACCATTGATCGCTGATTATTTCGATCGTCACGGATTGGTTGGAGACGATGTTGTTGTTGTTAGTCCTGACCACGGTGGTGTGACACGTGCTCGTAAATTGGCACACTTCCTCCAAACACCGATTGCTATCATTGATAAACGTCGTAGTGTTACAAAAATGAATACCAGTGAAGTTATGCACATCATTGGTAATGTTAAAGGTAAAAAATGTATCTTGATTGATGACATGATTGATACTGCAGGTACAATTTGTCACGCGGCTGACGCTCTTGCTGAAGCTGGTGCAACAGAAGTTTATGCTTCATGTACTCACCCAGTTCTTTCAGGTCCAGCTCTTGATAATATCCAAAATTCAGCTATTAAGAAATTGGTAGTTTTGGATACCATTTACCTTCCTGAAGAACGTTTGATTGATAAAATTGAACAAATTTCAATTGCAGAATTAATTGCAGAAGCAATTACTCGTATTCATGAAAAACGTCCGTTGTCACCATTGTTTGAAGTGGGAGTTAACGACCGTTAATAATTAATTTAAGAGTAAGTGAAAAATCGTTGGTTTATCTGCCAGCGGTTTTTATTTTTAACTGTACACATGTGGATAACTTAAAAAACTTTTTTCGAAGTGTGTTGTGGATAAGTCAAAAAAGGGTGTATAATTATTAGAATTTTATGTATAATAGATGTAATTAGATTTTTGAGGTGAAACTATGAGCTTAACAGATCGTTTTAATAAAAATTTAAATAAGATTGAAGTGTCGTTAATTCGTCAATTTGATCAATCTATTTCGGATGTACCAGGGATTATGAAACTGACTCTTGGTGAGCCTGATTTTACAACACCTGATCATGTTAAAGAAGCAGCTAAAGCTGCAATTGATGCCAATCAGTCACATTATACTGGTATGGCTGGTTTACCTGCTCTTCGTCAAGCTGCAGCTGATTTTGTAAAAACAAAGTATAATTTGTCATACAACCCTGACAATGAAATTTTGGTTACAATTGGAGCTACTGAAGCTCTATCAGCTACATTGACTGCTATTTTAGAACCTGGTGATACAGTTCTTTTGCCAGCGCCAGCTTATCCAGGATATGAACCGATTGCTAATCTTGTGGGTGCTGAAATTGTTGAAATTGATACAACTGATAATGATTTTGTTTTGACGCCAGAAATGCTTGAAAAAGCAATTTTAGAACAAGGTGATAAGCTAAAAGCAGTTTTGCTAAATTATCCAACGAATCCGACTGGTGTGACTTATTCACGTAAACAAATCAAAGAGTTGGCTGATGTGCTCAAGAAATATGATGTTTTTGTAATTTCTGATGAAGTTTATGCTGAGTTGACTTATAGTAATGAACCTCACGTATCGATTGCTGAGTACCTTCCAGAACAAACTATTTTGATTAATGGTCTGTCTAAATCTCATGCCATGACTGGTTGGCGAATTGGTTTGATTTTTGCGCCTGCTGTCTTCACTGCTCAGTTGATTAAGAGTCACCAATATTTGGTAACGGCTGCAGCGACTATGGCACAATTTGCGGCTATTGAAGCTCTTTCTGTTGGTAAAGATGATGCTCTTCCAATGAAAGCTGAGTATTTGAAACGTCGTGATTATATTATGGATAAAATGTCTGCTCTTGGATTTAAGATTATTAAACCAGATGGAGCTTTCTATATCTTTGCCAAAATTCCTGCTGGTTATGAACAAGATTCATTTAAATTCTGTCAAAGTTTCGCGCGTGAAAAGGCTGTTGCCTTTATCCCAGGTGTTGCCTTTGGTCAGTACGGTGAAGGTTATGTTCGTTTATCTTACGCAGCTAGCATGGAAACAATCACTACAGCGATGGATCGTTTGAAAGAATTTATGGAAGAGCATGCAAACTAAAGAAACTTATGGTCTTGTCCTTTATAATCGCAATTATCGCGAGGATGACAAACTAGTTAAGATTTTTACAGAAACAGATGGCAAGCATATGTTTTTTGTGAGACATGCGGGAAAATCTCGTTTTAATTCTGTGATTCAGCCGTTGACCATTGCTAAATTTATCGTAAAGATTAACGACAATGGTTTGTCGTTCATCGAGGATTATAAGGAAGTGGCTTCGTTTAAGGCAATCAATGCTGATTTATTTAAGTTGTCATATGCTTCTTATGTAACTTCTTTGGCTGATGCTGCTGTGCCTGATAATGTGGCTGATTCGCAGTTGTTTGCTTTTTTGAACAAGACTTTATCTTTGATGGAAGAGGGTCTTGATTATGAAATCTTGACGAATATCTTTGAGATTCAGATTTTGGAGCGCTTTGGTATTAGTTTGAATCTGCATGAATGTGCATTTTGTCATCGTGTAGGACTTCCTTTTGATTTTTCTCATAAGTATACTGGCTTGCTTTGCCCAGAGCATTATGCAAAAGATGAGCATCGAAGTCATGTTGATCCAAATATGCTTTATCTCCTTGATCGTTTTCAAGCCATTCAATTTGATGAGTTAAAGACAATTTCGGTTAAACCTGACATGAAACGAAAACTGCGTTTATTTATCGATGATATCTATGATAACTATGTCGGTATTCGATTGAAGAGTAAGAAGTTCATCGATGATTTAGGTTCTTGGGGAAATATTATGAAATAAAGGTCACTTGATAAACACTTGTTGCTGTGTTTGTCAGGTGGCTTTTTTCTGAAAGTTGCTCTGCTATTTTCGAAAAATGAAAAAAATCTCGAATCATGCTATAATAAAGCGATAATGTTTTGTGAGGAAATTCATATGAAAAAAATTGCTATTGATGCTATGGGTGGCGACAATGCTCCTAAAGCTATTGTTGAAGGAGTCAATCGTGCCGTAGCCGAATTCTCAGATATTGAGGTTCAACTTTATGGAGATGAAGCAAAAATTAAAAAATATTTGACAGCGACAGAGCGCGTGTCAATTATTCATACAGATGAAAAAATTAATTCAGACGATGAGCCGGCTAAAGCAATTCGTCGTAAAAAGAAAGCAAGTATGGTGCTTGGTGCCAAAGCTGTCAAAGAAGGTGAAGCGGACGCTGTTATTTCTGCAGGAAATACAGGTGCTCTTCTAGCAGCAGGCTTGTTTGTGGTTGGACGTATTAAAGGGATTGATCGTCCGGGTCTTATGTCTACATTACCAACTTTGGATGGCAAAGGATACGATATGCTAGACCTTGGTGCTAATGCTGAAAATACACCAAAACATTTGCATCAGTATGCTATCTTAGGTTCATTTTATGCTAAGAATGTTCGCGGGATTGATAAACCACGTGTTGGTTTGCTTAATAATGGTACAGAATCTACTAAAGGTGACCCACTTCACAAGGAAACTTATGCTTTATTAGCTGAAGATGACACTTTGAATTTTGTTGGAAATGTTGAAGCGCGTGATTTGATGAATGGTGTTGCTGATGTTGTGGTATCAGATGGTTTCACAGGAAACGCTGTTCTTAAAACAATGGAAGGAACTGCTCTTAACATTATGGGAGCTTTGAAATCTTCTATTAAATCAGGTGGATTTAAAGCTAAATTGGGAGCTCTTTTATTGAAAGATAGCTTGTATAGTTTGAAAGATACTATGGATTATTCAAGTGCTGGTGGAGCAGTTCTTTTCGGACTTAAAGCACCTGTTGTCAAATGCCATGGTTCAAGTGATGCACAAGCTGTTTATTATACTATTAGACAAGCTCGTAAGATGTTAGATACTAATGTTGTTGGTCAATTAGTAGAAGCATTCACACCGAAAGATTAACGAAAAGGGAGGATGAGATGACAAAAGAGGCTATTTTTGAAAGGATTAGTTTCATCATCAAGGAGCAGATGAATAAGCCTGATTTGGAGATTACACAAACAACGAGTCTTCACGATGATTTGGGAGTTGATTCTATTGCTTTGACAGAATTTGTTATCAATCTTGAAGATGAATTCCATTTGGAAATCCCTGATGAAGATGTTGAAGACATGAAATGTATGGGAGAAATGATGGAATATCTCTATAATAGAGTAAAATAAAGAAAAACGTTCGCAAAAAGCGGACGTTTTTAATTTTATTTCATTAAAAAGTCTGTTAAATGTTGAAATTGGTTTGAGCATGTGTTAAAATTTAGTAGAATAAAAGCGAAAGGCGAACAAAAACATGTCACGACAACTAATTTATACGGGAAAAGCTAAAGATATTTACACAACCTCAGAAGATGAGAACTTGATTATTTCAGTCTACAAAGACCAAGCTACTATGCTTAATGGTGCTCGAAAAGAGACTATTAAAGGTAAAGGCGTTCTTAATAATCAAATCTCATCTTTAATTTTTACAAAATTGAATGAAGCAGGTGTAGCCACTCATTTTGTTAAACAATTGTCAGAAACCGAACAATTGAACAAAAAAGTTGATATTGTTCCACTTGAAGTTGTTTTGCGTAATGTTACTGCGGGGTCATTCTCAAAACGTTTTGGTGTTGAAGAAGGTATTAAATTAGATACACCGATTGTTGAGTTCTACTATAAGAATGACGAATTGGATGATCCATTCATTAATGATGAACATGTGAAATTCCTTGGAATTGCAAGTGAAGAAGACATTGCTTACATCAAAGCTGAAACACGTCGTATTAACGAACTTTTGAAAGATTGGTTCAAACAAATCGGTCTTACTTTGATTGATTTCAAATTGGAATTTGGTAAAGACAAAGATGGCAAAATTATTCTTGCTGATGAATTTTCACCAGATAACTGCCGCCTTTGGGATGCTGAAGGTCACCACATGGATAAAGACGTTTTCCGTCGTGATTTGGGTAGTTTGACCGATGTTTACGAAGTGGTTCTTGAAAAACTAAAAGAACTTGACTAAGTAATTGCGATTTCTAGAGTGTCAAAAGAATTTCTAAAAAGGGTAAAAAATGAATAAACGAATTTTCGTTGAGAAAAAATCAAATTTCAACATCAAAGCTCAAGCGCTTGTTAAAGAACTTAAACATAATCTTCAGTTAACAAGCTTGACTGATTTGCGTATCGTTCAAGTTTATGATGTTTTTGGATTAGCAGACTCACTTTTTGAACGTGCTGAAAAACATATCTTTTCTGAACAAGTTACAGATAATATCTTGGCGGAAGATGAAGTAGTTACTGAACTTAATTATGCTTTCTTTGCTATTGAGTCACTTCCTGGTCAATTTGACCAACGTGCAGCTTCATCACAAGAAGCTTTGCTCCTTCTTGGTAGCAGCAGTGATGTGACAGTTAATACAGCGCAGCTTTATCTTGTGAATAAAGATATTGATGCTGCTGAACTTGATGCGGTTAAGAATTATCTTCTTAATCCTGTTGATTCTCGTTTTAAAGATATCACGACAGGTATTGCGCCTCAAGCATTTTCAGAATCTGATAAAACAATTCCAACTCTTGATTTCTTCCAAACTTATACGGCAGCTGAATTTGCTGATTATAAAGCTGAGCAAGGTTTGGCGATGGAAGTTGATGACCTTGTATTCATCCAAGATTATTTCAAATCAATTGGGCGCGTGCCAACTGAAACTGAATTGAAAGTTTTAGATACTTATTGGTCAGACCACTGTCGTCACACAACATTTGAAACTGAGCTTAAACACATTAATTTCTCAGCGTCTAAATTCCAAAAACAATTGCAAGCAACTTATGACAAATACATTGCTATGCGTGATGAACTAGGTCGCTCTGAAAAACCACAAACATTGATGGATATGGCGACTATCTTTGGTCGTTATGAACGTGCCAATGGTCGTTTGGATGATATGGAAGTTTCAGATGAAATCAATGCATGTTCTGTTGAAATTGAAGTTGACGTGAATGGTGTCAAAGAACCTTGGCTTTTGATGTTCAAGAATGAAACACATAACCACCCAACAGAAATCGAGCCATTCGGTGGTGCGGCAACATGTATCGGTGGTGCAATCCGCGACCCATTGTCAGGACGTTCATATGTTTATCAAGCGATGCGTATTTCAGGTGCTGGTGATATTACAACACCAATCTCAGAAACTCGTCTTGGTAAATTGCCACAACAAGTGATTTCAAAAACAGCAGCTCACGGTTATTCTTCATATGGTAACCAAATCGGTCTTGCAACAACTTACGTTAAAGAATATTTCCACCCAGGTTTCGTTGCTAAGCGTATGGAACTAGGTGCCGTTGTCGGTGCAGCTCCTAAAGGTAATGTTGTTCGTGAAAAACCAGAAGCTGGCGATGTCGTTATTCTTCTTGGTGGTAAGACTGGTCGTGATGGTGTCGGTGGTGCAACTGGTTCATCTAAAGTTCAAACGGTTGAATCTGTTGAAACAGCTGGTGCAGAAGTTCAAAAAGGTAACGCCATTGAAGAACGTAAAATTCAACGTCTTTTCCGTAATGGTAATGTGACTCGCCTTATCAAAAAATCAAATGACTTTGGTGCTGGTGGTGTCTGTGTTGCAATCGGTGAATTGGCAGATGGTCTTGAAATTGACCTTAACAAAGTGCCTTTGAAATACCAAGGTCTTAACGGAACTGAAATTGCTATTTCAGAGTCACAAGAACGTATGGCAGTTGTGGTTCGTCCAAAAGATGTTGAGGCTTTCGTAGAGGAATGCCACAAAGAAAATATTGATGCTGTAGTGGTTGCGACAGTTACTGAAAAACCAAACCTTGTCATGACTTGGAATGGTCAAACTATCGTTGATATTGAACGTCGTTTCCTTGATACAAACGGTGTGCGCGTGGTCGTTGATGCAAATGTTGTTGACAGCACGGTTGATATGCCAGAACAACGCACAACATCAGCAACAACTCTTGAAGCTGATACTGTAAATGTTCTTTCAGACCTTAATCATGCTAGCCAAAAAGGTTTGCAAACTATCTTTGATAGTTCAGTTGGTCGTTCAACAGTTAACCATCCAATTGGTGGACGTTACCAAATCACCCCAACAGAAAGTTCTGTTCAAAAACTTCCTGTTCAAAATGGTGTGACAACAACAGCTTCTGTCATGGCACAAGGTTTCAACCCTTATATTGCAGAATGGTCACCATATCATGGTGCAGCTTATGCTGTGATTGAAGCGACAGCACGCTTGGTAGCAACTGGTGCTAACTGGTCTAAAGCGCGTTTCTCTTACCAAGAATATTTCCAACGTATGGATAAAAAAGCTGAACGTTTTGGTCAACCAGTTTCAGCACTTCTTGGTTCAATCGAAGCACAAATCCAACTTGGTTTACCATCAATCGGTGGTAAAGACTCAATGTCTGGTACGTTTGAAGAATTGACAGTGCCACCAACATTGGTTGCTTTTGGTGTGACAACAGCAGATAGCCGTAATGTTCTTTCACCAGAATTTAAAGCAGCTGGAGAAAATGTTTACTACATTCCAGGACAAGCTATTTCACAAGATATTGATTTTGATTTGATTAAAGCTAACTTCGCTAAGTTTGAAGCGATTCAAAAAGCACATCACATCACATCAGCTTCAGCTGTTAAATATGGTGGTGTGATGGAGAGCCTAGCACTTGCTAGCTTTGGTAACCATATCGGTGCTAAGGTTGAATTGGCAGAACTTGCTACTAGCTTGACAGCTCAACTCGGTGGCTTCATTTTTACATCTGCTGAAGAAATTGCTGACGCAGTTAAAATTGGTGAAACAACAGCTGACTTTACACTTACTGTCAATGGTGTCAACCTTGCTGGTGAAAAACTCCTTTCAGCCTTTGAAGGAACACTTGAAGAAGTTTACCCAACTGAGTTTGAACAAAGTACTAAACTTGAAGAAGTCCCAGCGGTAGCTTCAGATGCAGTCATTAAAGCAAGTCAAAAAGTTGCTGAACCACTCGTTTACATCCCAGTTTTCCCTGGTACCAACTCAGAATATGATTCAGCTAAAGCTTTTGAACAAGCTGGTGCAAAAGTTAATTTGGTTCCATTTGTCACACTTAATGAAGCAGCAATTGAAGCCTCAGTTGACACAATGGTTGACAACATCAATAAAGCTAACATCATCTTCTTTGCTGGTGGTTTCTCTGCCGCTGATGAACCAGATGGCTCAGCTAAATTTATCGTCAACATCTTACTCAACCAAAAAGTTCGCGCAGCTATTGATAGCTTTATCGAAAAAGGTGGTCTTATCATCGGTATCTGTAATGGATTCCAAGCCCTTGTTAAATCAGGTCTTCTTCCATACGGTAACTTTGAAGATGCTACTGAAACAAGTCCAACTCTTTTCTACAATGATGCTAACCAACACGTTGCGAAAATGGTTGAAACACGTATTGCTAATACGAACTCACCTTGGCTTGCTGGAGTTGAAGTTGGTGATGTTTATGCCATCCCAGTTTCACACGGTGAAGGTAAATTTGTTGTGACTGATGAAGAGTTCGCTGAACTTCGTGACAACGGACAAATCTTTAGCCAATACGTTGACTTTGATGGTAAACCAAGCATGGATTCTAAATACAATCCAAATGGTTCTGTTAATGCTATCGAAGGTATCACAAGTAAGAACGGACAAATCATCGGTAAGATGGGACACTCAGAACGTTACGAAGATGGACTTTTCCAAAATATTCCAGGAAATAAAGACCAACACTTGTTCCGTAGCGCTGTTGAGTATTTCACTAAAGCTTAATATCCACGATAAATATATTTTATAGAAATGACAATGACAAGGTACGCGAGTACCTTTTGTCAACTTGTCAAAGGAATTTTTAGGTAATAAAAAAGAATGACATACGAAGTTAAATCTCTTAACGAAGAGTGTGGTGTGTTTGGGATTTGGGGACATCCTCAAGCAGCTCACGTTACTTATTTTGGGCTCCACAGTCTTCAACACCGCGGTCAAGAAGGTGCTGGTATCGTCACAAACGATAACGGTAAACTTCTTCAGCACCGTAATACAGGTCTCCTTTCAGATGTGTTTAAAAATCCTGCTGATTTGGAAAAATTGACAGGGACTGCAGCAATTGGTCACGTTCGTTACGCGACAGCAGGTTCAGCATCAATTAACAATATTCAACCTTTTCTTTACAACTTTACAGATGAACAATTTGGTCTTTGCCACAATGGTAATTTGACAAATGCTGTTTCATTGAAAAAAGAATTGGAAAATGAAGGTGCGATTTTTAACGCATCATCAGATACTGAAATTTTGATGCATTTGATTCGACGTAGCCACAATCCAGAGTTTATCGGCAAAGTCAAAGAAGCTCTTAACACTGTTAAAGGTGGCTTTGCTTATCTTTTGATGACAAAAGACAAGTTGATTGCTGCGCTTGATCCAAATGGTTTCCGTCCATTGTCAATCGGTCAAATGGATAACGGTGCTTGGGTTGTTTCAAGTGAAACATGTGCGTTTGAAGTGATTGGTGCGAAATGGGTTCGTGATGTAAAACCAGGTGAACTTGTTATCATTGATGACAATGGTATCCAGTATGATACCTACACAACTGATACTCAGCTTGCTATCTGTTCAATGGAATATATCTATTTCGCTCGTCCTGACAGTGATATTTATGGTGTCAATGTTCACACGGCTCGCAAAAATATGGGTAAACGTTTAGCGCAAGAGTTTCATCATGAAGCTGATATCGTCGTTGGTGTACCAAATTCATCTCTATCAGCAGCTATGGGCTTTGCAGAAGAGTCAGGTCTCCCAAATGAAATGGGTTTGGTGAAAAATCAATACACACAACGTACTTTCATTCAACCAACACAAGAATTACGTGAGCAAGGTGTTCGCATGAAACTCTCAGCCGTATCTGGTGTTGTTAAAGGTAAGCGCGTTGTCATGGTTGACGATTCTATCGTACGCGGAACAACATCACGTCGTATCGTTCGCCTGCTTCGTGAAGCTGGCGCGACAGAAGTTCACGTTGCAATCGGTAGTCCAGAATTGAAATACCCATGTTTCTACGGTATTGACATTCAAAATCGTCGTGAGTTGATTTCGGCTAATCATACCAAAGAGGAAGTTTGTGAGATTATCGGAGCTGATAGTTTAACTTACCTATCAATTGATGGTTTGATTGAGTCAATTGGTCTTGATACGGATGCTCCAAACGGTGGTCTTTGTGTGGCATACTTTGACGGTAAGTATCCAACACCACTTTACGATTACGAAGAAGCATACCTCAAGAGCTTGGAAGAAAAAACAAGTTTCTATATTCACGAAGTTAATGAGAATAAATAGCTCTGCTATTTCCCAAAAGGAGAAAAATATTATGACAAAAAATGCTTACGCTCAATCTGGTGTTGATGTTGAAGCGGGTTATGAAGTTGTTGCACGTATCAAAAAACACGTGGCACGTACTGAACGTGCTGGTGTTATGGGCGCTCTTGGTGGTTTTGGTGGTATGTTTGACCTTACAAAAACTGGCGTGAAAGAACCTGTTTTGATTTCAGGTACTGATGGTGTGGGAACAAAACTCATGCTTGCCATCAAATACGATAAACACGATACAATCGGTCAAGACTGTGTGGCAATGTGTGTTAATGACATCATTGCAGCTGGTGCTGAACCACTTTATTTCCTAGATTACATTGCGACTGGTAAAAATGAACCTGCCAAACTTGAACAAGTCGTTGCAGGTGTTGCCGAAGGTTGTGTTCAATCTGGCGCAGCTCTTATCGGTGGTGAAACTGCTGAAATGCCTGGTATGTACGGTGAAGATGACTATGATTTGGCTGGTTTTGCAGTAGGTGTTGCTGAAAAATCACAAATCATTGATGGTTCAAAAGTTTCTGATGGTGATGTCCTTCTTGGACTTGCTTCAAGTGGTATTCACTCAAATGGTTACTCACTTGTTCGTCGAGTTTTTGCTGACTACACAGGTGAAGAAGTTCTTCCAGAACTTGAAGGCAAAAAATTGAAAGAAGTACTTCTTGAACCAACACGTATCTATGTTAAAGCGGTACTTCCACTTATCAAAGAAGAATTGGTAAATGGTATTGCTCACATTACTGGTGGTGGTTTCATCGAAAATGTTCCACGTATGTTCGCTGATGATTTGGCTGCTGAAATCGAAGAAGATAAAATTCCTGTTCTTCCAATTTTCAAAGCTCTTGAAAAATATGGCAATATCAAACACGAAGAAATGTTTGAAATCTTCAACATGGGTATTGGTTTGATGATGGCAGTTAGCCCAGATAAAGTTGAGCGCGTGAAAGAATTGCTTGACGAGCCAGTTTACGAACTTGGTCGTATCGTCAAAAAAGCTGATGCAAGTGTGGTGATTAAGTAATGAAAAAAATCGCAGTATTTGCGAGCGGTAACGGGTCAAATTTTCAAGTCATTGCGGAGCAGTTTCCAGTTGAGTTTGTCTTTTCAGACCACCGAGATGCATATGTCTTAGAACGTGCAGAAAAACTCGGTGTGACAGCTCATGCTTTTGAGCTCAAAGAGTTTGATAGTAAAGTAGCTTACGAAGAGGCTATTATTGCTTTACTTGAAAAATATGACATCGATTTGGTTTGTTTGGCTGGTTATATGAAAATTGTTGGACCGACTTTGTTAAAAGCTTACGAAGGTCGAATCATCAATATCCATCCAGCTTATCTTCCTGAATTTCCAGGTGCTCATGGTATTGATGATGCTTGGGAAGCAGGTGTTGACCAGTCTGGCGTTACCATTCACTGGGTTGACAATGGCGTTGACACAGGAAAAGTGATTAAACAAGTTCGTGTGCCTCGATTGGCTGACGATACCATTGAAAGCTTTGAAGCTCGCATTCATGAAAATGAGTATAAGCTCTATCCTGAGGTTTTGGAGAGCTTGGGAGTTGAGAAAAAGTAATCTCATAACTTATGCTTTGTGATGACTTTAAATTAAAAAATAGCAGTAACATCTTTTTAAAGGAGAAAAAATGACAAAACGTGCACTAATTAGTGTTTCTGACAAAGCGGGCATTGTTGAATTTGCTCAAGAATTGAAAAAACTTGGTTGGGATATTATCTCAACTGGTGGAACAAAAGTTGCGCTTGATAAAGCAGGTGTTGATACAATTGCGATTGATGATGTGACTGGTTTCCCAGAAATGATGGATGGTCGTGTGAAGACACTTCACCCAAATATCCACGGTGGTCTTTTGGCTCGTCGTGACCTTGACAGCCACCTTCAAGCAGCAAAAGATAATCATATTGAATTGATTGACCTTGTTGTGGTTAACCTTTACCCATTCAAAGAAACAATCTTGAAACCAGATGTTACTTATGCTGATGCAGTTGAAAACATTGATATCGGTGGACCTTCAATGCTTCGTTCTGCGGCTAAAAACCACGCTAGCGTTACAGTTGTTGTTGACCCTGCTGATTACGCAGTTGTTTTGGATGAATTGTCAGCTAATGGCGAAACAAGCTTTGAAACTCGTCAACGTTTGGCAGCAAAAGTTTTCCGTCATACTGCAGCATACGATGCTTTGATTGCGGAATACTTTACAAAACAAGTTGGTGAAACAAAACCTGAAAAACTCACAATCACTTACGATTTGAAACAACCAATGCGTTATGGTGAAAATCCACAACAAGATGCTGATTTCTATCAAAAAGCTTTGCCAACTGATTACTCAATTGCTTCTGCTAAACAATTGAACGGTAAAGAATTGTCATTTAACAACATTCGCGATGCTGATGCTGCTATCCGCATTATCCGTGATTTCAAAGACCGTCCAACTGTTGTTGCGCTTAAACACATGAATCCATGTGGTATCGGTCAAGCAGACGATATCGAAACAGCTTGGGATTACGCTTATGAATCAGACCCTGTTTCAATCTTTGGTGGAATCGTTGTGCTTAACCGCGAAGTTGACGCTGCAACAGCTAAGAAAATGCACGCTATTTTCCTTGAAATCATCATTGCACCAAGCTATTCTGATGAAGCTCTTGAAATTTTGACAACTAAGAAGAAAAATATGCGTATTCTTCAATTGCCGTTTGATGCTCAAGAAGCTAGCCAAGTTGAAAAAGAATACACTGGTGTTGTTGGTGGACTTTTGGTTCAAAACCAAGATGTTATCGAAGAAAATCCAGCTGACTGGAAAGTTGTGACAAAACGTCAACCAACTGACCAAGAAAAAGCAGCTCTTGAATTTGCTTGGAAATCAATCAAATATGTTAAATCTAACGGTATCATCGTGACAAATGACCACATGACACTTGGTGTTGGTCCTGGTCAAACAAACCGTGTAGCCTCAGTTCGTATTGCACTTGACCAAGCTAAAGACCGTCTTGACGGTGCTGTTCTTGCTAGTGATGCTTTCTTCCCATTTGCAGATAACGTTGAAGAAATTGCTGCAGCTGGTGTGAAAGCTATCATCCAACCTGGTGGTTCAGTTCGTGACCAAGAATCAATCGACATGGCTGATAAATACGGCATTGCCATGGTATTTACAGGTGTTCGCCATTTCCGTCATTAAGATTGACTAATTTTACTTCCTTTATTTAATATTTCACCGCAAGAGCATCTTGGCTGAAAGCTAAGGTGCTTTTGCTTTAAGTTTTTTATAAGTTATTCTTAAGTCTTGCTTAAGTAAGAACTCCTATACTAACAATAACTCCTAAATAAACTTTTTTTCATAATCCAATCCTATCCCAATCTAAATTGATTGGGATTTTTTATATTTAATGCAATTTTTCAAAACTTATCACGGGATTTTTATCTATTTCCGAACAAATGTGATATAATATATCTAGATAATTCGTAAAAATGTTTTGTTTTTGCGTGCTTTGTTGATAGTGGAGCGCTAGCTCCTATGATTGTTTTCTATTGAGGTATTTTTACTTATGAAACTTTTAGTTGTTGGCTCTGGCGGGCGTGAGCACGCTATTGCTAAGAAGTTGTTGGAATCTCCTCAAGTGAGTCAGGTTTTTGTAGCACCTGGTAACGATGGAATGACACTTGACGGACTTGATTTGGTAAATATCGGAATTTCCGAACATTCTAAACTGATTGATTTTGCAAAAGCAAATGATATTGCTTGGACATTTATCGGTCCTGATGATGCTTTGGCAGCAGGAATTGTTGATGATTTTAATGCAGCTGGCTTAAAAGCTTTTGGACCAAGTAAAGCTGCAGCAGAACTTGAATGGTCTAAAGACT
>SKEL01001814.1_pt1 | contig 17677 bp, 18 predicted proteins | sample 4826741 | NCBI WGS metagenome assembly SKEL01 (sample SAMN11008810, study PRJNA524170) | human gut metagenome | biome: Human fecal sample; material: Feces; isolation source: fecal sample from pouch patient p33 | host: Homo sapiens | place: Israel: Tel-Aviv | collected 2016-03-22
CGCGTAACCATCGCATAAAACACCTATGAAAATGACCGCTCTTTTTAAGTGCGGTTATTTTTTAACTGATATCCACAATAGAAGGAAAATAATATGAGCCAAAAAATCTGGGTAACAGGCGATGCGGTTGTCGATCTTATTCCTGACGGTGAAAATCATTATTTACGTTGTGCCGGTGGCGCCCCTGCAAATGTGGCTGTTGGCGTAGCACGTTTAGGTAATCCAAGTGCCTTTATTGGTCGCGTAGGTAACGATCCCCTTGGCCAATTTATGCAAGACACCTTAAATGCGGAAAATGTGAATACACAACATATGATTTTAGATCCGCAACATCGTACCTCTACAGTTGTAGTCGGCTTAGATAATGGCGAACGCAGCTTTACCTTTATGGTAAACCCAAGTGCGGATCAGTTTTTACAAGCTAGCGATTTACCCCCATTCCAACAAGGTGAATGGCTGCATTGCTGCTCTATCGCGCTGATTAATAATCCATCACGCGAAGCGACTTTCGAAGCCATTCGTCGTGTTAAAGCTGCTGGCGGTTTCTTCTCTTTCGATCCAAATCTACGTGAGTCACTTTGGTCAAGCTTAGAAGAAATGAAAACCGTAGTAATGGAAGCGGTTGCCTTAGCTGACGTATTGAAATTCTCTGAAGAAGAATTAACGCTTTTGACTAATACTGATAGCCTTGAAAAAGCCTTTGAAAAAGTGACCGCACTTTATCCTGAAAAATTGATTATCGTGACCTTGGGTAAAGATGGTGCACTTTATCACTTAGAAGGTAAGAAAGATGTGATTTCTGGAAAAGCCTTACAGCCGGTAGATACAACAGGTGCTGGCGATGCTTTCGTTGGTGGCCTACTTGCTGGACTTTCACAGCATCCAAACTGGAAAGAAAATGATGTGCTAGTGCAAATCATCCGTCAGGCTAATGCCTGCGGAGCCCTGGCTACGACAGCAAAAGGGGCGATGTCTGCTCTACCAAATCAAACACAATTAGCAGCATTTTTAGCGAATTAGCGTGCAAAGCTGCGAATAACCACACCTTTTATTTATGAAGATAATTTAGGAGATATTTATGAAACTTTGGTATTCCAACTCTAGCCCTTATGCAAGAAAAGCCCGTGCTGTAGTGCAATATCATCAATTGCAAGATCATGTTGAATTACTCCTCGCAACCAGTGGCTTAGATAAGAACTCACCACATAACCTAGACAATCCCCTTGGACGTTTACCGGCATTACAACGAGAAAATGGCGAATGGCTTTATAATAGTTCACTTATAGCAGAATATCTCGATCACCTCGGTACGCAACCTTCACTTTATGGAAACAGCGAGACACGGTGGGAAATTCTCCGTTTACATTATTTAGCAGATGGTATTTTAGAGAATGAAATATCCGTAGCACCTGAAAAATGCCTTCGTCCACAAGAGCAATGGTGGCTTGAACGTCATCAGCAAATTTTTGACCGCACTGAGCGAAGCTTAATTGAACTAAAAAAAGCCATTGATAGTTTTGGTGAAGAATTAAATATCGGCACATTGAATGCCGTGTGTGCAATTGATTTCCTACTCTTCCGCGATGCTTGGACTCATGCTTCACAACATGCAACCATCAAATCATTAAAAGCATGGGCTGAAGCAATGAATCAACGCTATGATTGCTTAAAAAATACTTTACCCAAATAAGATTAAATTATGTTTATTTTCAATAATGGCAAATACAAAAGTATCCTAGCCGCAGAAGCGGGTGAACTCACAAAAATTACTGAAACTGTGCAAAAAGACAAGGATTTTCGACCGCACTTTCATATTGCCCCACCAACTGGCTTGATGAATGATCCGAATGGTTTGATCTTCGATGGAGAGAAATATCATCTGTTCTATCAATGGTTTCCATTCGATGCAATTCACGGGATGAAACATTGGAAGCATTTAATCACGAAAGACTTCCAACATTACCAATCAGCGGATGATCTGATTCCTTGTGAGCTTTTTGAGTCTCACGGCTGTTATTCGGGTGGTGCTTTAAAAGTCGGTGATAAATTGGCCATGTTCTACACTGGCAATACTCGTCGTCCAAGTGATAATCAACGCGTGCCTTATCAAAATTTAGCGATTTTCGATCTTAACGGGAAGTTGCTTAGCAAACGTCCGTTAATTGAAAATCCGCCAGAAGGTTATACAGAGCATGTTCGCGATCCTAAACCGTATTTAACTAAAGACGGCAAAATCCGTTTTATCTGCGGTGCACAGCGAGAAAATATCAAAGGAACAGCCATTATTTTTGAAATGGATAATCTTGAAGATGTACCTCGTTTATTAGGCGAGCTTTCCTTACCTGCTTTTGATAATAAAAACGTGTTTATGTGGGAATGCCCTGACCTATTGAAGCTGGGTGATAAAGATGTCTTTATTTGGTCGCCACAAGGTAAAGATCGAGAAGCGCATCAATTCCAAAATAATTATCATGCGACTTATGCTGTGGGTAAATTAACAGATTTAACCTTTGAAGCAGAATATATTAGCGAATTAGATCAGGGCTTTGATTTCTATGCCCCACAAACCTTCGGCGGTTTGGATAATAAAACCCATGCGGTGCTTTTCGGTTGGATTGGTTTACCAGATTTAACTTACCCAACAGACAAATTTAAGTGGCATTCTACTTTAACCTTGCCAAGAGAATTGCGCTTAGAAGGGACAAAAATTTATCAACGTCCGATCGCTAAAATATACGAAAATCTGACCGCACTTTCAGTACTTCATCTTGATGAAAAAGCGGATATTGCTAATTTAGATCGTGCGTATATTAAATTTGAGGCAAATAACCAAGCCTTTGACTTAACCTTCTTCCAAAATGAAAAAGGACTGTCACTTCGTCTATATTACGAAAATGGCTTGGTTTGCTTAGATCGCAGTCAAACCGAACAAACGGAATTAATGGAGAAATTCGATACGAAACGTTTCTGCGAAATTGAAAATCTGCAGACTATTGAAATCTTCTTTGATCGCTCAATTATTGAAATTTTCTTTAATCACGGTGAAAAAGCCATGACATCAAGATTTTTCATTGAGAATAGAAAAAATACAATAACTAGCAATCGTCCATTAGATTTAATGATCGGTTATTTACCGGCTATTCAATATATTTAAAAGGTTTTTATGCAACAAACTCATTTCAATTTATATAAGATGAGCAAAAATGTCCTTTTTGCTTTAACAGCTTTTTCGTTAGTCGCCTGTATGACGGCACCAAGTGAACCAGCAAAAAATACTGAACATTGGGCTACTCTAATCAGCGAACAGGAAAATTTATATCAGATTGATGATAAATTTTACCGTAGTGAGCAATTAGAAGCCCAATCTGAAGCGTTATTAAATAAATTGAATATTCACACTATTGTGAATTTACGCTTTTTTGACCGTAATGATGATAAACAAGCATTTGGTCATACTAAGATCAATTTGATTAATACCCCATTACTTACTTGGTCAATCAGCCCAGATGAAGTAGCTGATATTTTGTGGCAAATTAAACAACATCAAAAAAATGGTGCGGTTTTAGTACATTGTTATCATGGAACTGACAGAACAGGCTTAATTGTTGCAAGCTACCGTGTGATTTATCAACATTGGGATCTCAATGAAGCCAAACGTGAAATGCAACAAGGTCCTTACGGCTATCATTCTGTTTGGAAAAATATTGATAATTTCTTCACGCAAGAAAATATGGCTAAGATCAAAGCCGAATTATATAAACGTTCTAACACAACAAAATAGAGAACATGAATGAAAGTGCGGTTAAAATTAACCGCACTTTTATTTCCCACTACGCTCTTTTATTAAAATTAATGACTATGTTTGTTCAACAACAAAACTCAACACCATCTAATCTTGTGGCTTTCAATTTTCTATTGATTGCCTTTTTAACGGGAATTGCATCTGCGTTTCAAACGCCGACCTTAAGTTTGTATCTCTCTCAAGAGATTCAAGTTTCACCTTTTTTTGTGGGCTTATTCTACTCAGTGAATGCCATTATTGGCATTATCTTGAGCCAAATTCTGGCGAAATATTCTGATAAGCAAGATGATCGTCGCAAAGTGATGATTGTATGCTGCTTAATTGCCATGCTTGGCTGTCTGATTTTTGCTTATAGCCGAAATTATTATGTGTTAATTATTATCGGCACAACGCTATTAGGGCTAGGTTCATCCGCTAATCCGCAATCTTTTGCTTTAGCGCGAGAATATGCTGAAAGTAGTCATCGTGAAGCGGTGATGTTCACCACAATTATGCGAACTCAAATCTCATTGGCTTGGATTGTTGGGCCACCACTTTCTTTTTTCATTGCGTTAAACTGGGGCTTTGATTACATGTATTTGGTGGCAGGTTCTGCCTTTTTACTGTGTGCAAGCGTCAGCAAATTATTGCCGAAAATTCCTCGTCAAAGTGCGGTTAAAAATCAAGAGATTTTAGACAATACGCCACCAAGAAAAAGTGTGATTTACTTGTTCATCGCTAATCTATTGCTTTGGACCTGTAACAGCATGTATCTCATTAATATGCCATTATTTGTAATTAATGAATTACATTTAGACAAAGAATTGGCGGGAACATTAATGGGAACGGCTGCAGGATTGGAAATTCCTGTGATGATATTAGCGGGCTATCTCACCAAATATTTTAGTAAAAAGCGCTTGATTGTGATTGCTTTAGTTTCAGGGCTCGCTTTCTATTCAAGCTTATTATTCGCTGAGCAAACTTGGCAGCTTATCGGATTACAAATACTTAATGCGATTTTTATCGGTATTACAGCCACGATTGGGATGGTGTATTTCCAAGACTTAATGCCGACTAAAATGGGCACAGCCACTACGCTATTCAGTAATGCGGCAAAAAGTAGCTGGATTATCGGAGGACCGATCGCCGGTATTATTGCGGAAATCTGGCATTACAATTCTGTTTTTTATGTCGCAGTGGCGTTAATTTTTATCAGCGTAGGCTGTATGTGGAAAGTTAAATCAGTTTAGTAAAAATAAAAAAGAGCGGTCAATTTTGACCGCTCTTTTGTTTTCCATTATCTTATCGCCACGCTTTAAATTGATTAATCAATCCATTGGTTGAGCTATCATGGCTTGAAACATTCTCTTTGTCTGCCAATTCAAGAAGAATTCGGTTCGCTAGTTGTTTACCTAATTCCACGCCCCATTGGTCAAAACTGAAGATATTGAAAATCACACCTTGTGTAAAAATTTTGTGTTCATACATGGCAATTAATGCACCAAGAACAAATGGTGTAATTTTTTGCACTAAAATAGAGTTGGTCGGTTTGTTACCGGTAAAGACTTTAAATGGCACAATGTCTTTTACCTCATCCAACGATTTACTGGCTTTCACAAACTCTGCTTCGACTTCTTCTTTGGTTTTACCAAAAGCAAGCGCTTCAGTTTGAGCAAAGAAATTTGATAACAATTTGCTGTGGTGATCACCTAATGGATTATGACTTTGTGCTGGCGCAATAAAGTCACAAGGGATTAACATCGTACCTTGGTGAATCAATTGATAGAATGCATGCTGACCATTTGTACCTGGTTCGCCCCAAATAATTGGGCCTGTTTGATAATCATGGATAACATTGCCATTACGATCGACATATTTACCGTTTGATTCCATATTGCCTTGTTGGAAATAAGCGGCAAAACGGTGTAAATATTGGTCATACGGTAAAATTGCCTCAGTTTGTGCACCGAGGAAATTGGTGTTCCATAAACCGACTAATGCTAATGTAGCAGGAATATTTTTTTCTAATGGCGCAGTACGGAAATGTTTATCCATTTCATGTGCACCACTTAATAACGCTTCAAAATTGTCAAAACCGATTGAAAGTGCGATAGAAAGACCGATTGCAGACCATAAAGAATAACGGCCACCAACCCAATCCCAGAACTCAAACATGTTGTTTGTATCAATACCAAATTGCGCTACGGCTTTACCATTAGTAGAAAGTGCAGCAAAGTGTTTTGCTACCGCGCTATTATCTTTCGCTGCCGCTAATAACCAATCACGCGCAGAATTCGCATTAGTCATGGTTTCTTGAGTAGTGAAGGTTTTAGATGCCACTAAGAAAAGTGTCGTTTCAGGATTCACTTTTTTCAACGTTTCAGCAATATGTGTACCATCTACGTTTGAAACAAAGTGCATATTCAAGTGATTTTTATAAGGACGAAGCGCTTCGGTCACCATATAAGGGCCTAAGTCCGAACCACCGATACCGATATTCACCACATCAGTAATTGCTTTTCCGGTATAACCTTTCCACTCACCTGAAATCACACGATCACAGAACGCGCTCATTTTCGCTAATACTGCATTCACTTCTGGCATCACATCTTTGCCATCTACATATACAGGTGTATTTGAACGGTTACGAAGTGCGGTATGTAATACGGCTCGATTTTCTGTACGATTAATTTTCTCACCTGTAAACATAGCATTAATTGCTTCATCTAATGCAGATTCTTTAGCTAATTGACGAAGCAATTTGAGGGTTTCTTGATTAATTTTATTTTTTGAAAAATCCACTAAGATTTGATTTTCAAAAGTTAAAGAATAATCGTTAAAACGATTTTGTTCTTGTTTGAACAAATCAACGATGGTGGTATGAGCCAATTGAGATTGGTGAGCTTCAAGCGCTTTCCATGCTTGTGTATTGGTTGGATTGATGTTTTTCATGAATATTTCCTTTTAAAAATTAAATTTTTGTATTTTTGCTTTCTTGCAAAAACAGCTAATCGACATATTCTGTTATAACACGAGGGGTTAATTTTGTAATCAATTCATAGCTTAAAATACCACTGTATTTAGCTACCGTTTCAATTGGTAATTCCTTACCCCATAAGATCACTTCATCACCGACTTTATCTTGGCTATCTGCGCCTAAATCTACCGTCAGCATATCCATTGAGACACGACCGACAATAGGAACAATACGACCATTTAGATAAACTGGTGTACCTTCTGGCACATCACGCGGATATCCATCACCGTATCCAATAGTGACAACACCAATTTTAGTATCTTTCGGACTAGTCCAAATACCGCCATAGCCAACAGGCTCACCTTTTTTCTGTTCGCGAACAGCAAGCAAAGATGACGTTAAATTCATCACAGGAGTTAAACCAAATTCTGCCCCAACAGTATCCGTTGGTGAAATACCATACATAATAATCCCTGGGCGAATACAATCTAAATGTGCTTCTGGCCAGAATAGAATCCCGCCTGATGCCGCAATGGTTCGTTCTCCTACTTTATCTTTTGTCGCTTGAAGGAAACGATCGAGCTGAACTTGAGTGTAATCAGAATCTAATTCATCTGCTCGACTAAAATGACTCACAAAACCTAAGTGCGGTTGAATTTGAGGAAGTTTTTTCAGCTCTTGATAAAAATAATCCACTTCATCAAGTGACACCCCCAAACGGTGCATCCCCGTATCAATCTTCAACCAAACTTTGATTGGACTTGGTACCACTGCACGTTTTAATGCCTCAAGCTGTTCACGGTTATGTACCACCGTTTCAATGTTATTTACCGCAACAATCGGTAAGTCTTTTTCATCAAAAAAGCCTTCTAGCAATAAGATCGGTTTGATAATGCCGTTAGAGCGTAAAGATAACGCTTCTTCTAAACGTGCCACGGCAAAGCAATCCACCATACTTTCTAAAGCGGATGAGACGAATACCACGCCATGACCATATGCGTTTGCTTTTACCACGGCAATAATTTTGCTATGTGGTGCTTTTTCTTTAATAACTTGTAAATTATGTTTTAAGGCAAGCGAACTGATTTTCGCTGTTGCCGGTTTTACGTTCATTTTTCTAATCCGTTATCTCTTGCCTAATAATCATCTCTGTATTCACGCTGTTCGGCAAGGTTATCAAAGCGTGAGAATTGACCGTTAAATGCTAAACGTACACGACCAATCGGACCGTTACGTTGTTTACCAATAATGATTTCAGCAACACCTTTATCTTCAGAATTATCGTTATACACTTCGTCACGATAAATAAACATGATCAAGTCAGCATCCTGTTCAATAGAGCCTGATTCACGCAAGTCTGAGTTTACCGGACGTTTATCTGCACGTTGTTCCAAAGTACGGTTAAGCTGGGAAAGCGCAATAACTGGAACTTCTAATTCTTTTGCTAATGCTTTTAAAGAACGAGAAATCTCAGCAATCTCTAAAGTACGGTTATCTGAAAATGCGGGGGCGCGCATTAATTGAAGGTAGTCCACCATAATCATGCTTAAACCCCCATTTTCACGATACACACGACGTGCGCGAGAACGCAATTCTGTTGGGGTTAACCCCGATGAATCATCAATATAAAGGTTGTTTTTTTGCTTAAACATCCCAAACACGCTGGCAATTTTACTCCATTCCGTTTCATCCAAGTTTTGACCTGTACGAATTTTGGTTTGATCTACCCGAGCAAGAGAGGCAATCATACGCATCATAATTTGTTCAGCCGGCATCTCTAAACTGAATACTAATACTGGCTTATCACTTGCCATAGCGGCATTTTCACAAAGGTTCATCGCAAACGTGGTTTTACCCATGGAAGGACGCGCTGCAACAATGATGAGATCCGAAGGCTGTAAACCTGCTGTTTTCTTATCTAAGTCAACAAAGCCCGTTGTGACCCCTGTCACACCACTATGATTTTCAAGCTTACTTAAGGTATCGATTCGAGCAATAGTACTTTCCAATACGCTGATCACATTTTGTGGTCCTTCTGTTGAAGAACTGCGTTTTTCAGCGATCGCAAAGACTTCCCTTTCAGCTTCATCCAGCACCATTTTGATATCTTTGCCTTTAGGCGAATAACTGTTTTCTGCAATACGATTTCCCACGGCAATAAGCTCACGTAAAATCGCTTTTTCACGTACGATTTCGGCATAAGCCAAAATGTTAATAGCATTTGGGGTGTTATTAGAAAGATCCGCTAAATAAGCAAAACCGCCTACAGAATCGCTAATACCTTTCGCTTTAAGCGCTTGATCGAGGGTGATTAAATCAATCGGCGTTTGATTACGCATTAATTCTTCCATGGTTTGGAAGATCGCTTTATGCGCAAAAGTATAGAAATCCTCAGTAATGACTCTTTCAGCAATGCTATCCCAATACTGATTACTCAGCATAATACCGCCAAGAACGGCTTGTTCAGCTTCTGTGGAATGAGGCGGGATACTAACTTGTTCAGTTTTCTGATCGGAAGATTGGATTTGTCGTTGTGATGCCATAAGGATTTCAATTTAAACTAAAAAACTGTGCTTATGATACCGCAAATATGAGGTGGTTTTAAGAAAAAAGTGCGGTCAATATTTTCAATATTTTAGACATAAAAAAACGGTGGAAAAATCCACCGCTCTTTTTCATTCAGGAATGTTGATTATTCAACCGTTAAAGTACGACAAACGTTAGTTGTACCTTCTGATTCATCACCTTGTGTTAATAAAACAAGATCACCTGAAACTAAATAACCTTTTTCTTTTAATAGGTTAATCGCTGCTTTTGCACCTGCAGAGCTACGAGATTCACCATCAAAATGAACTGGTGTGACACCGCGGTATAATGCGCAACGGTTTAATGTTTCTTGAACACGAGAAAGCGCAAAGATTGGTAAACCTGAGCTAATACGTGACATTAATAATGGTGTACGACCAGAGTGGCTTAATGTAATGATTGCTGCAATACCGCTTAAGTGGTTCGCTGCATACATCGCAGACATTGCTACAGATTCTTCAATATCTCTGAACTCACGATCTAAACGGTGATGAGAAACATTGATGCTAGGCATTTTTTCTGCACCTAAACATACGCGAGCCATTGTCGCTACAGTTTCAGCTGGATATTGACCTGCTGCAGTTTCTGCTGAAAGCATTACCGCATCAGTACCATCTAATACCGCATTTGCCACGTCCATTACTTCTGCACGAGTTGGCATTGGGTTGCTGATCATTGACTCCATCATTTGAGTTGCAGTGATTACCGCACGGTTTAATTGACGTGAACGACGAATTAATTTTTTCTGTACGCCAACTAATTCAGGGTCACCGATTTCAACACCTAAGTCACCACGTGCAACCATAATTACATCAGAAGCAAGAATGATATCGTCCATTGATGCATCATCAACTACGGTTTCAGCACGTTCAACTTTAGCAACGATTTTCGCATCTAAACCAGCTTGTTTTGCTAACTCACGTGCATAGTTTAAATCTGCACTTGAACGTGGGAAAGATACCGCTAAGAAATCCACACCAATACGAGCTGCAGTAATGATATCTGCTTTATCTTTTTCAGTTAATGCATCTGCAGATAAACCACCACCTAATTTGTTGATCCCTTTATTGTTTGATAATGGACCACCAACAGTCACTTCAGTAAATACTTTTGCACCTTCAGTAGAAAGTACTTTCAATTGCACACGGCCGTCATCTAATAAAAGAATATCGCCTGGCACAACATCTTGTGGAAGTGTTTTATAGTCTAAACCAACGGCTTCTTGATTACCTTCACCTTTTGGTAATTCCGCATCAAGAATAAATTTATCACCAACATTTAAGAAAATTTTGCCGTCTTTAAAAGTAGAAACACGAATTTTAGGACCTTGTAAGTCACCTAAAATTGCCACGGTTTTACCTAATTTTTTCGCGATCGCACGAACACGCTCAGCACGCTCAATATGATCATCTGGTGTACCGTGAGAAAAGTTCATACGTACAACATTAGCACCTGCTGCGATAATTTTTTCAAGATTGTTATCGCGGTCTGTTGCTGGCCCCATTGTACATACAATCTTCGTTCTTCTTAATTTTTTAGACATTATCTAAACTCCACAAATGGTTATAATTTACTAAAGCTTTTTTAAATTTCGGCTCATCCGAGATAAAAAACGCTGCGGATTATACGCTTAAACCTGCATAAAATCAAAATAACTACTGAGACTTTTTAAATCAGATTTTGGTTATTTTTTTAGCAGCTAAATTTAACTTAAAACAAATCCTCTTGTTTTCATCCTTAAAACTGTTTATCATCTGCCACATCTTTTATGCGACTATAGCTCAGTTGGTTAGAGCACCACCTTGACATGGTGGGGGTCACTGGTTCGAGTCCAGCTAGTCGCACCATTTATCCTAAACAAAACCCCGCGAAACTACTCGCGGGGTTTTGTTTTTCCCAGTGTTTTCAAGGCTTTTCAGCCCTTTTACTTATCGCCACTAATCAGATTTAATTGTCTTTAACCGCATTTTTTAGTAACAAGTTTAGTAACAAGGTGATAAACTTCGAAAAATCTTGTTACTAAAACTAAGGAAAAATGATGCCTCGTGTTACTAAGCCGCTCACAAATACCGAAGTAGATAAAGCGAAAACAAAGGATAAAGAATACAATCTAAGTGATGGTAACGGTCTTTTTTTACGCATTAAGCCTACCGGTGCTAAGGCTTGGATTTTTAATTATTATCACCCAGTAACAAATAAACGCACATCTTTTACTATTGGAACTTATCCAGCTATAACACTTGCGCAAGCTCGCCAAAAACGCGAAGAATATCGCGCCCTACTCGCTCAAAGTATCGATCCGCAAGAATACATCAAAGAACAAGAACTAATTAAAAACGGTCAGAACGAAAATACTTTCTATAAAGTCGCTTTACTTTGGAAAGAAAAAAGAAGTAAAGAAATTGAGCCTATGACAATGGAAAAGAATTGGGCAAGATTAGAAAATTATCTATTCCCTACCCTTGGGAATTACCCTATCGATCAGATTACTTCCCCTTTATTGATTAAAACTGTTCGGACATTAAATGAAAAAGGTTTCAATGATACGCTGCACCGTTTATTAAACCTCGCTAATCAGATTTTAAATTATGCGGTAACAATAGGATTAATTTCGTTTAATTCTTGCTTGAAAGCATCAGATGCTTACCATAAAGAGCCTCAAAAACATCACCCAGCAATCAAACCGGAAGAACTACCGAAACTATTACAAGACTTCAAAAATTCAAACAGGGATTATCTGACAAAGGTTTTATTTCGCTGGCAATTACTTTCTATGGTTCGTCCAGCTGAGGCTGTTTCTGTTGAATGGTCTGAAATTGATTTCGATAAGAAAATATGGACAATCCCAGCAGAAAAAATGAAAAAAACAAGACAAGGGGCATTTCCGCATATTGTTCCGCTCTCGTCTTTAATGCTTAAGATTTTAGAAGAATTGAAACCTATAACAGGCGATGACAAATTCGTATTTTCTCACTATCACAAACCTAACCAATCAGCTAGTAAAGAGCTAATAGCTAACGCATTGAGAAAAATAGGTTACAAAGGGATTCAAGATGCTCACGGATTGAGATCGATAGCTAGAACGTTTTTAGAAGATCAGCAAATTGATTTCCGTATTGCTGAAAGTTGTCTTGCTCATAGCATTGGGAATAAAACAAGTCAGGCGTATAACCGTTACGATTATGTAGAACTCCGCCGCCCTGTGATGCAATTATGGAGTAATTTTGTGGAGCAATGCGAAAAAGAAAATGCGTAGAGAGAAAGATTAAAAGTTTTCTAAAGGGTGTTCACTCTGTTCACTTCTTCATTTTTATTTTAAAATCAATTATTTAACCAGTGAACAGAATTTCCAAACCGTTCACTTTTTTAGTGAACATATAAAAAGGGGCTTTCGCCCCTTAACTCATTTTATTACATTATTTATCACAGCCGAATTCTCTCTTAAATTCTTCCGCATTTTTGAAAATAACGTTTGTAATATATCCGCTATTAGTCTTTTTTCTGCGGTATTCGTTGACATTGTTATGCTGCGCTAATCCTTGCTTAACAGAATCCCGAAAAGAACTTAAGGATAATGGGTATTTAATTTTGCTAGCCTCTACAAAATCTAGATAAGCTTTATATAAATGCGTTCTCCAACTTCCAGTCATTGCATTACCAACATATAAGCCGCGGCATTCTTCTATTGTTTTGAAGTATCCGCAAAATTCAGTAATAGGATCTGACTTAGATTTAATCGCGATAGATTCTTCACTTTTCATTTGTCGAATCAGTGCTTTTTTTGCTAAATCAGGATTTTCAAACTTATGAATTAGCTTATATATAATCCCGCTAACTTCTGCTTTTAGCTTACTAAAGAATAATGGGTCTCGCTCATTTTGCGGCACAACTCTGTTGAAAGCAAAACTAACTCGACGTCTTTCTATGCCTCCAGCTCGATCTGTGAAACTTGTCGGGTCATTATTAACTATCAAGACAATAGCTTTAATTACTGCCGTGTAAGCATTGCTATATAAAGTTCTAACGCTTACTTTATCACCGCCGCTAATACTCTTTAATCCGCTACCATCGCCACCGTAACGAGATTGCTCTGGGCATATAATCAACGTTTTAAATACAAAACGACCGCGCCCCAGCTCATCATCTAACTTAGCTAGCTCCCCTGTTTCGGTGTTACCTTCACCCGCTAAAAGTTCAGCAAGTTTAGCAAATACCGATTTTCCACTTCCTCCTTCGCCGGTGATTTCAAAAAACATTTGCCAGTCATGACGATTGGTTAAAATCGCATAAAGAGCGGCTAAAATGCTATCGGCTTTATCTTTATCCCCATTACAGACAAAATCCAGCCAGTTATCAAAGCAAGGTGTGCTTTCCTGTTGATTTCTATAATCATGCGGAATAAGCGTAGTTAGCCAGTTTTCCTTAACGTGTGGCGTAAATTCCAAAGTAGTGCGATTTAATACTCCATTTTGAAAAGCCAGTAACTCATTTTTTTGCTCACCAAATCTTTGCGTTTGAGCCTTCATAGTTTCAATTAAAGAATTAAGAGAATTAGCACTATAAGAAATGTTGAACTCGTCAAACAACTTAGTCGCACTCTCAAATAAATCATCATCATCTAACGGCTCCCATACTGCACCATTATAATGACGGAATTTTTTGTCTTGTCGTCCAACCGTAAGATCTAAATTCAACCATTTGGCAAAGGCTCTAGCTTTCTTATTCGTTGCATCGCCATTTGATATTAAAGGCTCTGTTTTATCAATAAGTTCCCCATGATAGCTTTCACCTTGTCTAATGCGTTTAATATAGCGACTTACATCACTTATCAATCGACCGCTTTCATCGCAATAAATAACACTCTCCGCTACGGTATTTTGCGCAATATTTACGTAAACTTTCTCTAACAGTTCATAATTAATATCCTGTGCGTTATTGGCGCGAATTAAGCGAATGTATCTACTGTTCTTCGGAGCAATAAGAAAATTTTCTACCTTGCTTAAGTCTTCTACTACAACGCAAGGATATTTCCCATCCGCTTGAATAATTGAGTTTAAGATTTGCTCATCTCCGCTTAGCGTGCTTTCTTCGATATGTTTTGCTATATCCCACGCTTGAACACCTAAGCAGATGATTACTTCACTTTCCCCAGATTGATCTTGTTTTTTAAAATTTGGGGCTTTAATTAAGTTTGTCATCCTTTCCCCCTACATCTACATACTTATAACCATTCGGCATTGATTCAGCTAACCGGGCGTCTGCCGCATTTTGTAAAGTTAAGAGAATTTCAAACAGTCCGTCCATAGCAGCCAAAGATAATCCTTTACTTACAGCATCTTCATCACTCATAGCACTTACTGGCGGCTGATATACCGATGCTTTAGATATCATTTCATCAAGATAAATACGAAGGAATAAGAGTTCATTTCTTACCCGCATCAATGCCGCACACTGTTCTGGGGTGAAAGTTCTGAAAATATCAGCTAATTCAGCAACGCAAGCCATAGTGTAAGGAATAGTGCTTACTTCTTCCCCTTGTCGTTGTCTTACTCTAGAGGTAATTGCGGTGAATTCTGTTTCGTTTAAGCGATTAATATCGATTTTCATGTTATTTGCTCCCTTTTTGTAATTCAATTTTTTTCAATCTGTAACTGCTCAATCTGCTCTATCACTTCAACAAACTTATGGATTAAGTAGTTATTTGCTTGATTAAATCCCTTTAGCGCTCCGTACTTATCTTTAATTTCCACGCCTTGCGACTTAGCCATTTCATTAAGTAACTTTGAGCCAGCTTTTAACTTCCCTACTAAATCAGCTAGTTCATTACGGAATTTCACTTTGTGATGAAACTCGTCTGGATAAACTTCAAGGCATTTCCGGTTGCTGTCATGAATTAGCTTAAATTGGCGAGAAATCTGAGTATATTCAAACACTAACGGATTGAATGATAGTTTGCCTTGGTATTTGGCTTTAGGTGCGCTGTGCTCGTTTCCTTGCGTATTTTCTACAGAATGTAAATTTGCATTCTGGTTTTTCTCAAATTTGAGTTTAACCGCACTTTTAACCGGCTCAATATTGAGCTTGTTACCTTTAACCAATCCAATTTTGGATTGGTTCATTTCATTCACAAACTGATTTATTTTTGCTTGCTCATTGTTTTTCTTCCATTGTTCAAGCTGTGCCATTGGGTTAGTTGGTTTCATTTCTTGCCACCTTTCTAATTGTTGCTGCTTTCTTAATTTGTTCGATTGATGCTGCTAGTCCTTTATAGTGTCCTGTGTGTAGATAATCTTCAGCGAAAGCTAAGAATTGTTTAATACGTTTACAGGCTTTCTCTAGTTGCTCCGGTGTGTAAGGTGTTTTAAATGCCTTGACCGTTTTTGTTTTTCTCATTTCCTACCCCTTATTTTTTCTCAATAAACTCAATGCGTTCTTCCATATCAATCTTGATATAACTCAATAGGTTTTTGATGCCTTTGATTGTGTTTGCGATATCAAAAGAATCCATCTCATTGAATAAATCAGGGTTAATTGATAATGCTAAGAGCGTGCTTTCTACTTGTCCTAGTCCATCAATATGGAGCTTTAACATTTCAAGCTGACATTGTTCTACTTGGATAATGCGGTTAGTCATGAGCCACCTCCGCGAAAGAGATTGAAGGGAAAGTATTTGCTGATAAAGTGCAGTCTGATTGAAGATTGATTCTTCCAGCAAGCACTAAGACGAACTCACGGGCAAGCTTAGCGCGTGCGTTGCGTTCGCTATCAGCGGTGATACGGATTTTTTGAAGGTGATTTGATAAATCAGTACGGCGAATAGCCGCGAAGATGAATTGATACATTTGCGTAAGTTCCAATGTTATATTTTCAGGAACTACCGCTAGACTTTCCACGGCCGGGCGGTAGAACGTAACAAGGTGGAAAACTGCCAACATTGGAAGACAGCCCGTCATAGACGGCTTATTACGCTCTACCATTGAGAGAATGATTGGATTTATATGTAAAACAAAATCCGCATATTCTTTTGGTGTGCGAATGTCACGAACAAAAAAAGCACGGTTCTGTGGCGTGCTGTCGTTCGCCAATGTTGAATAGTTCAGCTTTCCACGGCTGGCAATCACTTTTTCTGATTGCGTGTTCATGATGCCAAAATTAACTGTGGTTTGTAAAGCTATTTCAATCAAAAACAACTTGAAAAATATTTCATATTGTTTACAATATATATGATTTAAATTCATGGTGATTATTTCCATATTTAGATCCTTGTTAATGGTTTTTAAACTTACCTTTTGAGAGATTCTTAAGGTTGAATACGCCGCTTGGGAGAGCCTTGCGGCGTTTGTCTTTTCTATTGCTTAAAATGCGCATCAATAACTTGATCTATTTGCGCTGGTGAAATGGGATATTCATCAAGAAGTTTCCCTTTAGCTTGTTTTGCTGCTAGTTTTTGGTTGTATAAACTGGCAACTCTTTCCACCTGTTCCGCATTGGCAAGACTATAACGGGTAAACAGTTTCCCAGTCTGGCTAACCTCTCGTTCTCGGTTCAATTCAATCCCTAAAATTCGCTCAATCTCATTGACCTCATTACGAGCATTGAGAAAATGAACGTTGAAATAACTTTCTTTCTCACTAATACCTGTTTTCGGTTTTAAAATAAGTTCTTTAGCGATTGTCATTAATCTTGTCGCCATATTTCCCCCATTAAGCGCGCGCGGCTTTTTGTTCTTCAATCCATTGATTCACTTCTTCTAAATCCCAGCGGACAAAGTTTTGTGAAAAGCGGATCGGTTGTGGGAAATTGCCTTCTTTCACTAGTTTGTTAAGTTTGGTGCGTTGAAAGCCTACGATACGGCAAACACTTTTGCCTGGAATGAGTTTTTGATTTACTTTTTGAGTTTGGTTCATGAGGAATCACCCTTGTTATGTTTAGACTTATGCAGTTTTAAGTAACCGCGTTGAGTTGCGACGTCACGGGGTGAATTATGTTTGTATGGCTTGTACTTTGGGGAAAAATGAACAAATGAACTAGTTCAATGAACAAATGAACTATTTTTTATGTGTTTTGATCATTTCAAGCAACAAAAAAGCCGGTAAATACCGGCTATTGATTAAGATATTTTTTTATGGTGTTTTTAGCGGGAATACTTCTTTTCCCTCGGTATGTGTGATCCAATTTTGAATATAGCTTGCTATAAGTTGGCAATTTACCATTTTCAAGTAATGTAGGATTTATGATAAGTTCTATAAATTCAGCTAGCTTATCCGCATTAGTTTTTTCAGGTAAATCACCTTCATACTCTAAATGCTGTTTTAGCCTTTCCTCTTTCAAAG